>Ga0209261_10000147_pt1 | contig 18982 bp, 15 predicted proteins | sample DOMMetBare1Fresh_FD_187470 | JGI IMG/M metagenome (GOLD analysis project Ga0209261, IMG submission 187470) | Wetland sediment microbial communities from St. Louis River estuary, USA, under dissolved organic matter induced mercury methylation -... | ecosystem: Environmental > Aquatic >...
AGCTTTCGTCCACAATAAAATGATTGATCAGCTGAGTTTTTCCGGGCCGTACAGAAACCTTTGCAAGGCTGTTCTGACCTACCAGCATATTAATGAGCGACGATTTTCCGACATTCGACCTCCCGATAAACGCATATTCAGGCCGGTCGGGTGCAGGGCACTTTCGCACATCGGTATTACTGATTAAAAAACGAGCTTGTTTGATCATCCCAATAATTAAGAATTTAGTTTTGAAAATCGGTCATATGTGGTCATTCAATAGTCATTCGATAGTCATTGGTACAATGAAACAGCCCTTCCACAAGAGAAGCGAATGACTACCAATGACGTGTCACTAATGACCATTTTTTGCGTCAATGTAAACTTCGAGCAACTTGGCTGAGGGATTCAATGAATGAAGCATGACAGAATCCAATGAAGCAGGTAGCAATATGGTTTCACCTTTTACGATAAATTCATATCCCAGACTATTTTCAATGTGCACAGGCCCTTCCAGACAAATGTAAATTACAAACGAATCGAGGTCAGAATAATCTCTTTCAACTGGCTCTGTAATTTCAAGCAAGTTAGTCGTAAAATATTTACAACTTGCCAATTCAACCGATTCGTTTGGCTGAGGAAGGTATTTCGTTTTATATTCAGGATAGAGCGTATAATCAATGGCTGCCAGTGAAAGTTCGGTATGCAATTCGCGTGGAACTCCTTCCTTATCGCAACGTCCATAATCGAAAATGCGGTAAGTTACATCTGAAGTTTGCTGAATTTCAGCCAAAAGAATTCCTTTTCCTATGGCATGAATCCTTCCGGCAGGAATAAAAAACACGTCACCTTCAGTAACCTCTTCAAAATTCAGGATATCAGTCAGTTCATCGTGTTCCAATTTAAACAAATACCGGTCCTCATCAACCTGTTGGTTAAAACCTGACTGTAGCATTGCACCTTTATCGGCCTGTAAAACATACCACATTTCGGTTTTGCCAAAAGCATTGTGCCGCACTTTCGAAAGCTTATCGTCGGGATGTACCTGAATGGAAAGATCGTCGTTCGCGTCAATAAATTTGATCAGAAGCGGAAATTCATTTCCAAATGTTTCAAAAACCTGATCCCCAACCAAATCACCCATGTATATCTCGATCAGTTCTTCAATGGTATTTCCGGCCAAAAATCCGTTTGACACAACCGAAACATTGTCTTCAACTGCTGATATTTCCCAACTTTCCCCACAATTTGGGATATCACCAAAGTCTTTATTCAGAATAGTTTTTATTTTATTTCCACCCCATATTTTTTCTTTATAGATGGGATTAAACTTCAGAGGATACAAACCTTCCATGCGTTAAGGAATAATTAAATTTAATATTTTCAGATAATTAGCTAGTGAAAGACCATCAGAATTCGAAATCAACCGCTGCCCGTTCAACAGCATGCTGACCAATAAGTTCAGCAATGATCAAATGTTCAGGATGAATTCTGTAGGCATCAAGATCTTGTATATTCTCGAAATGCGTAATCAGGCAAATATCATATGATTTGGCTGCCAATTCGTAATTTACTCCAACTTCAATGTGTTTAAGTTCAGTAATTTTTTCTTTCAGGCCAAGCAATCCATCTTCAATTGAGCCAATAATATCTTGTTTTTCACTTTCAGAAGCGTATTTCCTTAGTTTAAACAATACCACATGATTAATCATAACAGGAACGATTTTATAATTTAAACTGCGAAGTTAACATTTTCTGTCCTCTGTTCCACAACGTGTATTTTTGCTTGCTTAAAAGCCGTACACTTCATTATCTTTGAAGAAAAACAGAACTATGCTAGTTATTGGTATCGCCGGAGGAACCGGTTCAGGTAAAACGACTGTTGTAAAGAAAATTATTGAAAAGCTTCCGGCTGGCGAAGTGGCTGTTATTTCGCAGGATTCCTACTATAAAGACAACAGTCATTTGCCATTGGAAGAAAGGCAAAAGATCAATTACGATCATCCGGCTTCCATCGAATTTGAATTATTGGTCGATCACATCATTAAACTGAAGGCCGGAAACCCGGTTCCTGAACCGATTTATTCTTATCTTACCTGTACCCGCTCGGAAGAAACCAGGGAAATAAAGCCTAAGGCAGTAGTCATTATAGAGGGAATTCTGGTTTTGTCACCGGCAATTCTACGTGAACAGATGGGAATTAAAGTGTATGTCGATTGTGACTCGGACGTTCGTTTATCACGTGTTATCCAGCGAGATATTATTGAGAGAGGAAGGAATGTTGAAGCAGTTTTGGAGCGTTACGAAAAAACAGTTAGGCCAAGTCACCTCCAGTTTATAGAACCTACCAAACGATTTGCCGACATCATCGTTCCTGAAGGAGGCAACAACCTGGTAGCCATCAATATTTTAACCAATTACATTCAACAAAATCTCTAGAAAATGTTTGATTCACTTTCCTCTGAAGATATTTTGTTTATCGACATCGAAACTGCCCCGCAAAAGGCTGATTTTTCGGAGTTGCCGGAAAACTTTCAGCATCTTTGGGATAAAAAGTCGGCCTATTTCAGAACTGCTGAACAACAAGCGGCAGAAGTGTATGAAAGAGCCGGTATTTATGCCGAATTTGGTAAAATCATATGTATTTCTGCAGGATTAATTATCCAGAAAAACGGGGAACGATTCTACCGGGTGAAATCATTTCACGATCAGGAAGAAAAGAAACTGCTTTCTTCTTTTAATGAAATGCTTGAGAAATTCACTTCCAATCCGGGGAAAAAACTTTGTGCCCACAACGGACAGGAGTTTGACTATCCCTACATTGCCCGCCGAAGTTTGATCAATGGAATACGAATTCCAAAAATTCTGGATATTTCAGGAGCCAAACCCTGGGAAATAAAAGACCGGCTGCTAGACACCCTGCAGATGTGGAAATTTGGCGACTATAAAAACTACACTTCGCTTGATTTGCTTTGTGCCGTTTTTAATATTCCAACACCTAAAAGCGATATTGACGGCAGTCAGGTTGCCCATGTTTATTATCAGGAAGGCGATTTAGACCGGATTGTAAGGTATTGCGAAAGAGACACGCTGGCATTGGCCAACCTGATGCTTCGGTACAAGGGTGAGCCCATTATTCCGATTGAAAACCTGCTTTCAGTTTAGACAAATGCTATGAAAAAAATTATATTTTTTATTGCAGCACTTTTTATAGTTACGTGTACTGTCAAGGCTCAAACCAGTGTCGACAGTTTACTGAGTCTTTGCGAAAAAGCCCCGGAAATGGAGAAAGCAGAAATCTATTTACAGCTTTCGTTCGCCACACGTAACGATTCGGCAAACAGTAATTCCTATGCTATAAAGGCTTTTCAGCTTGCAGTAGAAAAAAATCAGATTCCTGAACAGGCTAAGGCTCTGTTTTATTTGGGAGAAACCGCATATCATTCAACGAATTATCTATCGGCATTATCGGCCTACAAAAAGGCCATGACAGTATACACGGATATCAAAGACACTGCTAATCTTGTCAATTGTTATAAATTGATCGGATTATGCTATTATAATATGGATCAAGGAGATAAAGCAATTTTGCAATTTATTGAAGGAATGAAGCTGTGTGAAAATGATACTTTAATTACAGCAAAATTGCTCTCAAATATGGCGATGACGCATACACGAATGCGCAACATGAATGATGCTGTTAAATATTATCGAAAAGCATTGTCCTTGAACGCTTCGATTCATAATACTGAAGGTATGGGTGTGAATTATAATGGGTTGGGTGAAGTTTACAAAATTATAAACCGACCCGATTCTGCCCTTATAAACTATTTAAAGGCCAAGAACCTGAATAAAAAAATTGAATTTCAGGCAGCTACGCTTTCAAATCTTGCCGGTATTTATATGATTTATCCGGATAGTATGAAAAAGGCTGTTCGATGTTTAAAAGAATCGTGGGATATCTTCAGACAGTTGGGCAAATACCAATATGAAGCTGAATTCAAGCAGGGACTGGGTGTCATTTTATTCAAACAGGGAAAATATAAAACAGCCATTGATGCGTTTAATGCGAGTATCGAGGTGAATGATAAATATAACCGGGGTTTCAAAATAAGAACAACCTGCCACAACCTGTTAGCTAAAGTTTATGAGAAAATGGGCGATTATCAGACCTCCCTGAAACACATGAAACTATATATGCAGTATTCTGACAGCTTAGCCCAGAAAGAGAAATACGATCGGCTATCCAATCTGGAAAAGCTATATGAAACTGAAAAAAAGGAGAACCAAATCGTTCGTTTACAGGCAAAGCAGGAATTAACCTTAATTCAGCTTCGAAAAAACAAACAACTAAAACAACTTGGAATTACTATTGCCTTACTTCTGCTACTCCTGCTTTTAATAATCGGGCTGAAGTATATCGATAAGAACAGATTAAACAGAATACTGGAGGAAAAAAATAACGTGATAGAAAAAAGTGAACAGGAATTACGCTTGCTGAATGCATCTAAAAATAAATTCTTCTCGATTATAGCGCACGATTTAAAAAATCCCCTGCATAACGTACTGGGGTTTTCCTACCTAATGCATAAAGACTACGATCGGTTTAAAGAGGACGAGCGTCGTAAATTTGCCTCCGACATATATCAATCTACCAACAACATCTTCAGGTTGCTGCAAAATCTTCTGGAATGGTCGAGATCACAAACCGGAAATTTGAACTTCTCTCCTGCAGTTGTCGAATATCAAAGGATACTCGACAATTCTTTAAGCGTATTGAAAACTCTTGCAGAACAGAAAAACATCGTGATTAAAACAGGGAACGATCCAGAATTGAAAATCTATGGTGACCCCTTAATGATTGAAACTGTTTTGAGAAACCTGATTAATAATGCGATAAAGTTCACTCCTGAGGGTGGACAAATTGAGGTTTGTGCCAAGGAATCGGACGGACAGACAGTGATTTCGGTCAGCGATACAGGTATAGGAATATCGGAAGAAGAAACTCAAAACCTTTTTCGGATCGACTCGAAAGTAAAACGAAAAGGAACAAATAATGAAGATGGTACAGGACTTGGATTAATTCTGTGCCATGAATTTGTGGATAAGCATAATGGAAAAATCTGGGCTGAAAGTACTCCGGGAAAAGGAAGCGAATTCATTTTCAGCCTTCCTGCCAAAGCCATTGCATGATCCAGCATCCAACTTCAATTTGACATCAATTAAACTTGTAAGCTGATTACTTTTCTTTCCGATTTGATTCTCTGTTACGTTATTCAACCAACATCTGACTGGCAAGCAATTCGGCTTTTTCAACTGAAACAAGCTTCTCAACCAGCTTCAGAGCTAATTGAATGGCAGCACCGGGGCCACGTCCTGTAATTACATTGCCCGATTCAGCAACCGGCTGATTGAGGATTTCTGCTCCTTTCAGGTATTTTTCGAAACCCGGATAACAAACCGCCTGTTTACCATTCAATATCCCAAGGTTTCCATAAACCAGCGGCGCAGCGCAAATCGCAGCCAATAGCTTCTTTTCCTCATTGAACTTTACAATCTGCGCCTTCAATCCTTCATGAGCATTCAGATTGGATGCTCCGGGCATACCACCAGGCAAAACAATCATGAAAATCCGGCTGTAATCTACATTTTCAAAGAGTTCATCGGCCAGAACTTTGATCTGGTGAGCTCCATTCACTTCAAGTTTCCCGGTTACTGAAATCGTCACAACATCCAAATCAGCCCTACGTAAAACATCGATTATGCTGATGGCTTCTATCTCTTCGAAGCCATTGGCAAGGTGAACTGCAATTTTCTTATCCATGACTTTTTTATTCAAAGTTAAGCCATACAAACAGAAATTCGCTTAATCGAAGAATTTATTCTGAAAAAAATGAATGGCTATAAACCCAAAAATTCCACAAATGGCCACAATTCCCATATCGGCCAGATGATTTTTTAATCTGGTTTTTCGTCTTTTAAGCAGAATAAAATGAAATGCCGCTAACAGCAAATTAAGGATAATCCAAGTATATCCTTTCGTTCGAGAGAAGTAAAACCTGATAAATTTACTTTTATCGCTGGTCATCGAAAGTTGCGCAGGGAAAATCGAGGCGAAAATGCGTCCTTCCCACAACTGTTCTTGAACCGGCCATTTTTCGGTGTAAGAGCCTGCAATATTGTATTGCTTATCCAGGGCGATTGCTTTTAGATGATCATCTGCTTCGATAATAACGGTATAATTAAAAAAATCGCCAAAAATCTTCAGCTCAGATTTGGCAGAGTTGTACCCATCAACCGGCCACTTAATTAATTGATAAGTATCCTGTTTTATGATATAGATTTCATTTTTATCAGAAATCAGGTAGGCATAAAAGTCCTTATTTTTAAAATCTACACAACTTATTTGCCTGAATTTTAATCCTTCCGGAAGATCTATTTTTTTTACGAAAGGCTTTCCTTTAATCATTTTCAGATGGAAAAGCTGATCTTTGGAATCAACAATCAAATACCCTTCATCGCACGATTTACGCGGGGTTGGTAATCCTGAAATCTTTTTAGCCGGAAATAAAAAGCCTTTCTGAAACAAAGCTGCTGAAAACATCTGACTTTTCTCTTCCAGTATCTTGTTTGTCTGCGCGTCGATAAAATCAATTCTCCAGGTAATCCTGAAAAAATCTTCGGGCAGTTCCAGTTGAGCGCGCCCCGACCGCGATTCGAATAACGGGTATAAATCAGGAACCGGGGCATCAATATCGCTGGCTTTCAAACGGAAAAATGATTTTTCACGCGAAATAGCACGCATATCGAGAGCAACGCCATTAATAGAATCGGGCATGGTGCCCGAAGCCAGTAGTTGTTTTGAAAACATCAATGGAAGTTTTTCCTCATATTCCTCCCGTGAATATTCTTTTCCTTTGGTGTCTATCCATTTCTTCTCGCTGATGCGCTGAATCATAAACTCATTATCGACACAACTATACAGAACAAAAGGTATCCGGATGGGTTTTTTGAATGTCATCCAATAAAATTCGGGTAGTATAATGGCCAGGGTGATTATGCCAACAAATACCAATATGTACCTGCTAATTTTTTCCATCTTACACTTCCCCTTTTTTGAACCTATAGGCTGAAAATAAAAACACTACGCTCACCAAAGCTGTCAGGATAAATAATCCTGAATTAGCATGGCTGTAACCAGCCAAAACTGGTGATTTTAAATATATTGACAGAAAAAATCCACCAATCAGCGAATAATAAATCCTAAATTTCCAGTTCGGCTCCAACACAATTAACGCAATCAGAAAGTATCCTGTCAATCCGGCCAAAAACCAGGGAAAAATAGAAATCATACAGGAAGTCACAATCTGAACAGGAAAATAGACCAAGCCAAAACCTGCAAATAATCCACAAGTTAAAATATAGGAAATCATCAAACAAGCTCCTCCAAATGAGTGCATCAGCAGCAGTACTTTATTATCTTTTATTGGAAGATGCAGCGTAAGTTTGATACGTTTATTGACAGTTTCAGGAAAATACTGAGCCAAAGCAACGGCTAACCCACCAGCCAAAGGCACAAATTTCAGCGGACTGAAAAACTGATTCCCCAGGAATAAAATATTGTTCCAGGTATTTTTCCCTCCTGTAAAAGCAAAACTATGTTTTACTGTAAGAAACAGGTATAAAATTACAAAGATGGCCATGGTTGTATATCCAAGCCAAAACCACCTGATTTTTAACCATTCTTTATAAAAAACCGACTTCCACATCATTTAATATTTTCCGGTTAAACCAATAAATGCGTCCTCCAGTCCCATGTTTACCTGCCTGAAATTACTGAATAAGATTTTATTATCTGTCAAATATTTTTTCACATCACTTTCTGTGGAGTACGTGTACAATTCGACTTTATTTTTTACTCTTTCAATATTCAAAATGAAATGTTTTCGCTTCAAATCAGCTTCTTCATTTTCTAGCACAAAATCATAACGTCTGAAATTACCCAAAAATTCATTAACCGACGACTGAACCAACACCCGGTTAAAATCTATAATCAGCAAATCGTCAATCAGCCGTTCCATGTCCTGAATAATGTGCGAAGTTGTAAATATGGTTTTATTTTCAGCTTTGGCATATTCGCGCAGATAGTCGATAAATAAACGACGATACCCGGGATCGAGCCCCATTGAAAAATCGTCGAGAATTAAAAGGTCCGGATCCTGAGCAAGAATTAGCCCCAAAGCCACCTGAGACCGCTGCCCGCACGACATGGTTGAGATTTTTTGCCCGGGAGAAACATTCAGCTTCGATATAAGTTCCCAGTAAGCCGCAGGTTTCCAGTTTGGATAAAATCCGGAATAAAATTTTTCGATCTGGTGAATGTTCATAAACGAATACTGAATATGGCCTTCAATTAAAAAACCTATCCGCGCTTTCGTTTTGGGGCTAAGATGCTGGGTATCTTCACCAAAAATAAAACATTTACCACCACGAGGCTGAAGAAATCCGTTTAGGATATTGAATGCAGTCGTTTTACCAGTACCATTTTTGCCCAATAGTCCAAGAATACTACCTTCTTTAACCTGAAAATTCAGATTCTCGAAAACTAACTTTTCGCCGTAGAAATGTGTAAGATCATTGCACTCAATCACATTATTCATATCCGGGTATTAGAAAATGATGCCTGTACTGAAACTGAAAATGGTGCGGTTCAAACTTGTTGTTGAATGGTACCAATCCATGTCTGATTTTATGAAATAATTACCAAATGCTTTTTGTAACGGAATCTGATAACTCACTGAAATGCCTGTGGAAACAAATTCTGCCATAAGATATTCCATTTCAGGCAAATAAACATTTTGCATAATTAAATTTGATTCAATAATATTTTCCTCGCAGTTTAGATTGAATTGGTATTTCAACTTCACTTCAGTGGAAATAGTCGATTTTGCAAGTGAAAACAATTTCAAATAGGATGTCTTCAATTTAAAATTTGAATAGTACAACTCCTGGTTAGGCAAATAATACTTCTCATCAAATATAGTATAACCCAGACCTGTTTCAAACAATGATTGCATCCTGTTTTCCCCGTCTTTAAACATTAACTGGTAGTCCAGTTCTGCATCAGTTTTAAGCGAATAATACTTTTGTTCTTTTCCATAGGTGATCCAATGATCCAGATCGGTTTCCCCTACTCTTTCCAAACGCTGTATAAATTCGGTACCTAATTTACTGGTAACATGAACCATCGCTTTTAACTGATGAACTTCCTCTCCCCGATCGATTGATAATACATCCGTCAGATTCCAGTTAACTCCATCCATTCGGGCATCATTTTTCACAGCAGACCATGTTGCAAAACTGGCTTTTCGTCCATCATCAATTGTTTGCATTGAATAAATATAATTAGAGTGAAGCATATTGGAAATCTTTCCGTAATTCCAGCCAGCCTGCATGCCTCCACCAAACTCATGCTGCTGATACAAACGGAAAAAGGAACCGGAAACATGATAATCGTAAACTCCGGGGCCATGGATTTGAAATAGCATATACTGTGCACCTTCCGCCACAACTGAGATATCAATATCTTCGTTGTAGTAGCCATAAATCAGGTGCGTCCCAAGCTTGAAATGATTTAATTTCAAGAGCAATCCCGGAGACACATTGGTCTGCAACACTTTATTCTCGGGTCGAGGGTCACGGTTTTGTGATGCGACGCCAACTTTATAATCAAAATTCAGCCCCCAGTCGAGCTTATTGTTTAGAGGAGATGAAATCATCCCGGCAAGCTTGAAAAATTCCCTGTCATACGTGTCATTGCCCATATTATCAATCAAAAGATAGGGATAATTCAGGCCTGGATCGTTCGTATTACTGTTATACAAACCCTTTTCAAAACTTTTGCTGTAAGTAAACGATCCGTACAGAAAAGTCCTGTTGATTTTTCGAAAACTCTTCGAACTGAAATTGAAAGACATATCTGATTGTCCTTCGAAAACTGAATGAAAATTACCATTTGTATTTTCAAAATCAAGGTTAATTTCGGAAGGAAAGAGTTCGGTCATTTGCGAAAGGCCTGCCGCATTCCCTGAATGAAGCCAGGGACTTCCCGCATCAATTTGCCTAAATGTTAGTAAATTATAAGGCTTTACATCTACCGGACCGGTTGCACCGGCAACCAGACTAAAGAATAAAAGTAAGCTGCCGACAAAAAATTTACTCATAGATTTTGGGTTTTGGATCAACATCTTTCAGGAAATCTTCAGTCGAATTGTTGGTATCCTGGTAAACTACCCTTCCAGCTATTACTTCTTTTATTTTCCGGCGAATACATTTTCCGGAACCAGACCCGGAATTGACATAGGTAAATCCCAAATCCAGATCAGATGGAAACCGCTTATAAGTAGCATGAGCTTCATCCATTACAAGCTCAACGGCATCAAACACATATTTGCTGGCAATTTTCACATAGTATGTTGAACCCGAACCAGAAGAAGTATTTTTCGAAACCAGATTCTTTGCAATGTAAGCCTTGTGATCTTTATTAGTTTTACCTGGAATTTTTGCAATGGCAATTGCACTGCCACCTTTTACATGAAATGCTACATCGTTCGCTCTGAAAACAAATAAATCCTCAATCAGATTTGGAACATTTGGAGCATCAATATCAATTACCGGTTGCTTCTCGACATAAAACTCAAATTCAGCGTTTCCCAGATTGACCGGACTCAACTGATTTCCGTTTGGATCGTCACGATGATTAATTGCCGTCCTTGCCAAAATAATACTTTTCCCGGGTAATACCGGAACCTGATTTCCGGTACCCGGAATAGTCCAAATCATTTTTACTACAATAGTGTCCTTTAGATTTGCCCAGTAGTTTTCTCCAGTTGCATACGACTCATGCTCCAATACAGAAATCCCGTCGGCATATTGAATCTCAGGGGAATTATTGAAAATTTCAATGTACTGGTCGTTGGAATATGGTTTTCCGGCAGGTGTGGTTTTTCCACTGAAATAAAACTCTTTTACCACCAAAGCGCCTGATTTAGTACATTTTACTACAATTGAATCAGTTTTATCTCCAAAAATTTCGATATTTTTAGCACCATTATAATAATACATTATGCCTTCCGAAGTATAAGAATGGGAAATAATTACACTGTAGAAACCAGGCTCAATTGGTGAAAACCGGATGGAGCCATCGGAATTCGTGCTTGCTTCAAGAGTGTAGCTTTTTAGCTGATTGAATAATGAAACTTTAGCTCCCGTTTTATGTTCCTGCGGAAAATCCAAACCAAAATCGATAACTATATTAAGCTGATAACTATGATAGTCCGGTTCTTTCAGACACGAACTTAAAAGAAACAACAAGGAGAGGATCAACAGGAAATTTTTCATCATAATTAAAGCATTACTTTGATTTCAGCACCGAAATATACAGAAGGATTTCTTCTGATAAAAGAACCAGACCTTATGTATTTATATTCAGGACGATAATTAACTAAATTATTAACATATACGCTCAATTTTACCATATCATAAATTTCTTTCGACAATCGAAAATTGGTTTGAAGCAATGGAGGCATAATTTCCCTTCGAAAATAATTCTGATTTTTTGATTCAATGTAACGGATGTATTCAGGTCTGGTCCTCATTTCAGGAGTAAACTCCACTTTACTTCCGTTTGCATAAAGCAGATACATGGGTGCATCATCGTATTCAGGATAGTAATACATATCGTACCAAATCACCTGGGCAGTAGACGATAAAATTAAACGAAGCCTTGGGATTTGTGTCACCATCCTCAAATTGGTATTCAGCCGCTCACTTATTTTACTCTCCCCTGCCGGATAAATACCTACAAACAAGTCCGGAGTTGCTGTTGCATTAAATGGTTGAAACTGATAAGGAATAGTGCTGGAAATACGCTTTGTCCGTAACCATGCACCATCAAGAGTAATGGAGGTATAAATCGGAACAATCTTCCCGAAATCAAAACTGAACTCGACTCCTTTTTTACTTGATTCCTGATTGTTAACCGGCATCTGGTAATTAACAGGTACAAGCGATGACACCTTGGTCAATGTGGTGATATCTGGTTTTGTGCCTGCGGGAATACCATCAGTCAGGTATTTATTGTAATTAAGAAATAAATAATTGGGCGTAAAGTCGAATCCGTTCGATAGCTTTTCACTAAAACCAGTTACGAATACATTTATCTTTTTAATTTTAAAAATGAGACCGGCTTCAATTTTCAGGTTTTCCGAAGGTTTCAATGCAGGATTTCCGGTTTCAAATATCCGGGTATTAATTATTGATGTATTAAAAACCGGATTGCCTACATAGTAATTCAAAGCGCTCAAATCGAAATATGCATTATCGGGATATAAATAAAGCAGAGTGGGCGATTTGTAAGTTTTACCAATTCCAAACCGGACAGCCATTTTATCGAAGATCAGGTTATTTTTTTTCGAAAGAAAGCTATATTGTGCATTAAACCGGGGTTCAGCATAAAATCCCAAACCACTTTTAAACAGACCTTCCGATTGAAAATTATTCCACCTTAAACCAGCCTGCAATTCAAGCATTGTTTTTCCAAACAACATTGTCAACTTATCCTCCACATAAACTGAATAACTTTGAAGTGCCGGGATATCCTTAAATCTTCGGGGGCGGGATGCATAAATGGACACAAATGGAGGATTGGTAATGTCGTATTTTTGTCCGTTACCATAATTAGCTTCCAAACGGTAATCAAAACCATAAAGCAGCTTATTGGAAAATGCGTGATTTATGCTAAAAAACGAATTCGCTGTGACTTGCAGAAATAAGCTGACCGGTTTACCGTCGATGGTATAACTGGTAAGCTGTTCGGAAGGTAAAAATAGTCCGCTATTTTCTCCTTCTTTCAAAGAAGTTGAAATGACCTGAATTCCACTGGTTGACCGGTATTTTTCTTCGCTACTGACCTGGTGAGTATAAGTTCCTGATAATGAATAATCAAGATTTGTTAAAAGTTTAAACCTGGGCAACCATTTTCCATACATATTAAATCTTAATCCCTGGTTGTTCGATGAGATCTTTTCACCGGCAACCATCGCGTCAGGATCGGTTTTTTTATCATCGATTGTTTCGTACCAGCTTAATTTAGCATTGTATGTTAGTGGCGACTTTTGCTGACTGAATATTTGTGAAAAACCTACTTCAGCAGTTACCCGATTAAAACCACGGTATTTAGTCCGAATATCGTCAAACGACTGCAGGTAATCGAAGTTGACATTGACAGCACTGCGTTTCGATTTCAGGTTAAATCCTTTACCAAAGGTAAATTGCTTTATTTTAGCATCTGTTTTTAGCTTAAGTTCAAGAGGAGTGTATCCGGCTTTTGTTTTGATGAGAACAGCTCCTGAAGTTAAATCACCAAAAACTACGGAAGGAATCCCGTTGAGAAATTCAACTGATTCGATATTATCTGTCGAGATTTGTCTTAAGTCGATACCTGAGCCTGCCGTTGTAGTAAAGTTGTTTGTCGTTTTTGAAGTTGAATAATTCTGCAGATTGGCGTTATTTGAAACAGGCGCCCCGTCAACCAGAATAGATGTTCCCAATGCGCTGTTGCTATCTTCTCCTATCTCGCGAATAGCTATTTGCTGCGGCGAACTTAAATCAGGATTAGCTGAAATATTTCCGGGAATTAGCTGCATAACATCAGCCAGACTTGCAGGCTGAACATGTTCGATGGCCGCATTTCCAATGATTGATGAAGAAGAAATCCTGTTGTTATATTTTGCCAAAACAGTTATTTCTTCCATGTCATATGAAATCGGAATCAATTTTATTTCGAGACTCGAATCGGTTAAAAATGATGTTTGAAACCTTCCTGAATACGTTTCAAACCCCAAACACTGAATCTCTATGGTGATAAAAGGAATTTGAAGAGGTTTAACGGGGAAGCTCCCCTTTTGATCTGAAGAAGTCCATGTATCTGTTTCAAGGAAATGGATTCCGGCATAACTGACAGGTTCTTCTGTTTTACTATTAATGAGCTTTCCAAGAATCACTTGGGAATTCTGTGCGAAAATACCTGTTACTAAAGTGACTAAATATAAAACTATTATAATCCTTTTCAACATAGAAATAGTATCCCGTTTTTTGAAAGAGAATGTCAGCTATGACATTCAAACTTTCGAAAATACTATTTAAAAATAACTTTTTGAGTATATTTTTTACCTTTAATCAATGTTGAAATGATATATACTCCGGAATTTAAATAATTATAGTCAAAAGAGCAGGTCGTGGATTTTGGCTCTGAAATATCCACCAATTGCCCTGAGATACTGTAAATCAGACAACGGTCAATATCTCCTTCGGCAGAAACGAGATTCAATGCTGATGAACCATAATAAACCTTCAATGGATTTGGATAACTGATATCCGATACCAATGTTTTTATATCCAGATCGGCAACAGCAATTTTATACACATTTGATTTGCCCAAAACATACAGTGAATCGTTAAAAACTTTTCCTGCCGCATAAATTTCAACACCCAGATCAGCATTTTTCCAGGTAATACCTCCATCATTGGTTAAGGTGTTTGAAACTGATGATCCGACTGACAAAAAAGAGTTATTATCCAATAAAACAAAATCAAGACCGCCAGTCACCCCACTAAGTTTCGAAAAAGTATTGCCGCCATCATTGGTAAAAAACACTCCTTTATTGTTGGAGGTCTGTAAATAAACTTCATCCTTTGAGCGCATTGCAACTGAACTTACAACCAGATTGCCGTCAGTTCCAACACTTAGTTTTGGAAATAAATCTATAAATGTTTTTCCTCCATCCATTGTTTTCAGAAGAATTTTATTGCCCGCCAAATAACCGGTTTCTCCTGAAAATTTAATTGACATCACTGTAGAGCTGCCAAAATCCGTTGTCACCGCAGTCCATAAATCACCCCCATCAGCGGTTTTAAATACACGTGAATGTTTTGTCACTGTTTTTGGTATTGAAACTGTATCAGACCAGGCAACATACATATAAGCAGTTTTGGCATCCACACATTCAATGGCAGAATTGTCCATCCCATAACAACCTGACATTAATGGATATTTAGAGGCATCGGTTGGGGTGTCTTTACCAACATTTTTGGTATTAAGTACTTTCCATGTTTTCCATGCATCTTCAGTTTTATAAATCAATCCATTCATATAACTATCTTCCTTGGTAGCATAATCAGCCAGCATTAACTTTCGGGTGGTCACATATCCTGAATTGTTACTTGAACTAATACTTTTAAAATCATATTTACCATCATAAGTAGTTAATTGAGGTAATACAGCGTCAGCCCAGGATATACCTTTGTCTTCAGTCTTTTTGGCAATCTGGTCATCGCCAATAATCAACGCTCTATTCGAGTCAAACTGAACCATTTTCTGGATATTAGAACTTCCGGAAACCAGGGTTTTAGCAACCCACTTAAAATTGGATGTCTTTAAGTCATTAACAGATAGTTTATACACAATTGCTGAGGATAGGACATAAAGTGAGTCATTAAAGACCCCAGCAATTTCAAAGCAAGTTTTCCCCGGAGAGCAACTAACCCAGCTAGTACCTCCGTTTGTGGTTGCTTTCGAGGCTGATGAAGTTCCAATAACAATCATTACCTGATCATCTAGCTTAAAAAAATCGTTGCCGCCGGTAGGTCCGTTCATTTTGGTAAATGTAGTTCCGTTGTCAGCCGAACTGTAAATTCCTGATAAAGTTGTTATATATATTTCATTTGATTGAAATGCACGTATTTCAGTAATAAATGCACTAGTACCTGCAACTGCTGAAAAAGTAGGATAAAGATTAGTTATTGTTTCGTTTGTAGCCGATGCTTTCAACAGGATTTTATTGCCTCCAATATAAATATCAGTTCCGACCAATTTCATGGAATTGATATAAAGCAAACCAAAATCTTGGGTAAAAGCAGACCATTTTTCTCCACCATTCACCGTTTTAAAAACAACCGAATGCGTTTTCCTGGATCCGGATGAAATATCATACCATTGTAAAAATACCAGGGCAGTTGTTTCATTAATCGTTAAAACCGTATATGGATTAAGTGTATAACAGCCTGCCAGGCCAGGATTTAGTGCAGGATCAGTTCCTTCACCAATTTTTGAAAGATTTATTTGCGACCAGCTGTTACCTCCATCAGATGTTTTCAGCAAGACACCGTTAACAAAAACTTCATCTTCGCCACCGGTAGGATTTTTAACATACAGGGTTTTTCGTCCAACCATGTAACCAAACTTGTCTTTAATGCTGATATCATTGAAATTATACTTTGGATTTAACAATCCAACATCCTTCCAGGAAAGTCCTTTATCGGTAGTAATTTTGAATGTTCTTCCATAACCCGCAATAACCGCGGTATTTTCATCATGCACACTCATGCCCTGAAGGATATTATCCTTACTGATCTCTTTACCTTGCCACTTAAAAACCGGGTTCGATATTTGTGTCAAGGCTACGATGGGAAGCAATAGAAGAAGACCTGTAATAGAGGCAAGTTTCATAAAATCAGAAGTATAGCATTTGGAAAAATTCATTGCTTTTATTGATTTTAATGTTCAATGAGCAAAAAAACCGGATTAATTCAATTGCAATTTTAAATTTTTAGTCCATCTGTCGGTATCCGGCAAAACTCTTTATTATAATAATCGCATTTCGATCTAATACTTAATTCGTAATCCCGGATATTGCTGGTCGATATATTGAATTGCTTCTTGTTTGGTTTTAAAGAGTTCTCCCTCAATCTCATCCCAACTCTCCCCTTTTTTCAGACTTACTTTATTACAGGAGGCTATGGGATTAATCATTATATCTTCAAGCGCTTCCATTTTAATACTTTCAGTATTGATACGAATTACCTTTGCCTGAATTTCTTTTATTCTTTTAGGATGCCCATTCTCATCACGCACCATTAATATTCCGTAACAAGTCATTCCTTCTTTTAGCCAGGAATTAAGTTTCTTCTTATTTAAAACACCTATAACTGTTGCGTCTTCATCGAATTTATATTGCTCCAGTATTTTTGATTTATCGCTGTGTCCACAGGCGAACATACTCAATAGCAATACAATGCAGGCAATTATCAAATTAAATTGTTTCATTATACTTTTTTATTGAGATGTTAAGATCCAAATACATTTTATGAAGACCTCCATTTTTTATTAACAACAAATATAATGTTAAAATCTGTTCAACGGACAGATAAATTTTAATCAGCTATTTTGAATTTATTTAATGAAAATCATCAATCAGCGTAGCATTAAACATGACGCTTCCCACATATAATATACAATCAACCATTTCTGATTTTTTCAAACTTCATTTCCTCTTCCGGGGTTTAATAATCGTAAAAAAAAATGACTCACAAAATGTGAGTCATTTTTACCCGTAAAATCAACCTTATTGCGAACAAAAAATATTTTTTAGGAAGCGTAATCTTTCAATGATTTTTCCAATTTTTTTCTTGTAAAGAAAATTCGGCTTTTTACCGTGCCTAGTGGTAATTCGAGCTGCTCGGCAATTTCCTTGTATTTAAATCCATCCAAAAACATATTGAATGGCACTTTGTATTCATCCTCCAGTGCATTGATGCATTTGGTAATTTCTTTCGAACTGTAAACCGATTCAGGTGATGGATAACTCTTATCGTTCTGGAATTTTAAATGAAAATCGTTATTGGCACCGTCGAAAGTATTTTTTGCTTTAATGTTTCTGCGATAGTTATTAATGAATGTATTTTTCATGATGGTATAAATCCATGCCTTGAAATTTGTGTTTTGTGTAAACTTATCACGGTAAGTTAATGCTTTCAGAAATGTCTCCTGTAGTAAATCCTGCGCCTTTTCCTGATCTGAAGTTAAGCTTAAAGCATAATAGAGCAATTTGTCCTGAAGACCTAAAAGTGCTGTGTTGAATTGAAGCTGTGTCATGGCGTTCGTTTTAAGTGTTAATGTTGATACAAATATATGGATTCGGAGCATCAATAAAAGGATTTACTTGTCTTTTATTCTTCAATAATTTTTATTGCTTATAAAGATTATTTATAACGTTTGGTTGGAAACAATAAAATAGTTCGTACGAATATTTACATAACTATGTTCTTCAAAAAATCCATGTTCTTAAACAAACATTTTTTGTCGGCAAAGAAGTCGGAAATGTTAATTATTTTTATTATATATAACATTCAAAGTTAGATCTATCTTTAATCTAAAAACTTATATTTTTCCAGCAAATATTTATACAATTCACACATTTTCTGCCCATTAGTATTCCTTCAAGGATTTGTCCAAAAATCATCTTTTACTTTTCACGAATCAAATAATTACATTTGCCGCCTAAATGTTTAATCCATGTTTAAATGAAAAAAATTTTCAGATCCATTAACCGGGCTGAAGTGTTTACATTCAAACGTTGGGGAGGTAAATCATATTCCTTGTTTTGCGCTATTAAAAAGCCTGTGCGCATTGGTGTACTTCTGGCTGTATACACCACTGTGGCCGAACCTGAATTTGTTTTTGCCCAAACCGACAGTACGAAAGTGAGCATGGAATACAATCTGGACGAAGTCCTGATTGGAGCCCAGCGAGCACCTGTTGCCTTCTCGCAGGTGGCACGGATAGTATCCGTGATCAATAGGGAAGAAATTGAGGCGGCACCCGTCCAAAGTATCCAGGAACTGCTGGAATATGCACTCAGTGTCGATGTCAGACAGCGAGGTATTCACGGAGTTCAGGCCGACATTTCTGTCAGAGGCGGCTCATTCGACCAAACCCTGATTCTTCTCAACGGAATCAACATTTCAGATCCCCAAACCGGGCACCATGCCCTCAATCTTCCGGTTAGTTTAAAAAATATACAACGTATTGAAATTCTGGAAGGACCAGCTGCCCGTGTTTTTGGTCCCAATGCCTTTTCCGGAGCAATCAATATTATTACTGGAT
>Ga0209261_10000148_pt1 | contig 18753 bp, 18 predicted proteins | sample DOMMetBare1Fresh_FD_187470 | JGI IMG/M metagenome (GOLD analysis project Ga0209261, IMG submission 187470) | Wetland sediment microbial communities from St. Louis River estuary, USA, under dissolved organic matter induced mercury methylation -... | ecosystem: Environmental > Aquatic >...
ACAGATCGATGACGGTGTCCGCTGTTCGGGGCAGGCTGAACAGGGGTCAACGAACGGGGCGCGATGCTCGGACTAACCATGCTGGCGACGGTCGCAAGCCGTGTCGTCTAAGGTCGCCGGCTTGGCGAAGTGAAAAAAGCGGCCTGTCGGCCGCTTCTCGAGGTGAGCCTCTGTCGTGATCAGCGGCACTCTGACGGCAGGTACTTCGACTGGATTGTCGTCGCAGTGCAGGTCCACCGCAGCTGGCCGCTGCCGACGTCCGCGGGCGTCAGCACGATGGCGCCGGTTGCATTGGGCACGGTCGACGTGACGGTGACGACGCCGGTGCCGTCGGTGATCGCAACGCCGGACACGTACTTGGTGGCACCAGGGAACGAATAGCCCGAGTTGACCGCCGTCACCGACGCCAAGCCGCCCATCGACGATGAAGTTTCCGCCACCGCCAGCTTGGCCGGCGCCGCCATCACGATGACTTCGCTGACCTTGGCGCGGGTAGTGTAGTCCTGATACGCCGGCAGCGCGACGGCCGCCAGGATACCGATGATCGCGACCACGATCATCAGTTCGATGAGCGTAAAGCCTTGTTGGACACGTTTCATGGTTGACTCTCCTTGAGCAGGGTTGGTTGGGGTCCGCCTAGACTGATGCAGGTGTCGTGCCAGCGATCCGACCCTTGGTTTTGGTCAGTGAATGCCGGCTAATTCACATTCGTTACAGATTGAGTGCCGATTTCCGTCACTGCGTCGGCGTGAGCAGTGACGCAAACCGTCAGGTTCATCGTCAACTGCTGCCGACCTAGAACTGGCCGTTGCCCCAATAGCGGGGAAACATTGCCAGCGGCTCGGCACTCCAGGGCTTAGTGGCCAACAGGTAGGTGTAAGTCGCCAGCGACAGGTGAACGACGACCACCACGGCCGCGGTCAGCAGGCGCCCCGAACCCGCAGACGGCCGCGCAGAAGTGCCGTGGGTGGCAGGCTCGCTCGTCATGCAACCTGCGGCAACGATCCACCACATCTGTGACACCGGCATCACCAGCGTGCCGGAGACCAGAGAGTCGATGCAGCCGACCGCGGCGGCGAGCAGGCAGACAGCCCACACGCTGCGACCATCCGATGCGAGGGTCAACTGCCGTATCGCTCGGATCCGCGCCGCAAACAACGCGCCGAGCAGCACGAGCATCAGCGCTGCAGCGGGCAGGCCCCACTCGGCGGCAAGCTGCAGGACGCTGTTGTGCGGGTGTGCCGCCATCATGTTGGGCAGATGCGCGTAGTGCATCGGGCCGATCCCCAGCAGCGGGTGCTGCACGACATCCGCGACCGCGAGCTTCCAGAGGTACAGGCGCGCCGCATCGTTGACGCCCACCAGCCGTTGCCCGGCACTGCCGGCACCGCTCTGCGACAAACCGAGTAGCGCTGCAGGCAGCACGAACAGGATTGCGTAGATGACGGCGCCGCCAATCAGCGCCCGGGCCACCGTGCGCAGCACCGGCCTGGCCTGGCCTTGCAGCAGCCACGGCAGGCCGAGCACGAACACGGTCATCGCGATCAGCGTGCCGCGCCCGCCGGTGCGCCACAGCAGCGCCAGCCCGCCGGCCAGACCGATCCAGGCTGCCACGCGCACCCAGCGTGCGGCAGGCACCAGCAGGGGCACGAAGGCCAACGGCAGCAGCAGTGACTCGGCGTGGTTCAGGAAGCGATGGTTCATGTACATGAAGCCGAAATCGCCCGCCACCGGCACGCGGCCGTCGCCATAGAGGAAGACCATTCGCGGCAGCTCCATCACCAGCGACAGCAGCGCCGCCAGCGCCAACACCGGGGGCAGCTCGCGCAGCAAGGTCGACATCGGTGTGCGCGCGAACACGATGACCAGCATCGCCATCAGCAGCAATGCACTGGCCTCGAGGCCTGCGTAGGCCAGCTGCGACGCGGCGAGCACGGACGCGACGGACAGCGCCAGCAGTGCGGGAATCGCCAGCCTGAAGATCCCGCGATTCGGGCGCCACGGCGCACCCAACTGTGCCCAGGCCCATGCCGCCAGACACACGACCAGGGTCTGCAAAATGCGGGCGCCGTCGTGCGGGCTCAGCGAACCCAGAAAGACCGTGGACCACGGCATCGACAACAGGAAGGCGTAGGCGCCGTAGCGTGCCCAGGCCGACGCATCCACCCTGGCGTGGATCGCCACCGTGTCAATCAACGGCAATGACCTGCCCGTGCGTCAGCGCGCGAATGCGATGCGGGCTGCCCAGCGCCGCGACCTCGGTCATCACGACGTCGAGCTCACCGGGCTTGATGTGGGTGATGTAGACGTTCACAGGATGGTCCAGCCGTGCCAGCTCCTGCCCCAGCACCGCGGGACACAGGTGCCGGCTCACGCGCGCGAGCTGGCGCTCGTCGTCCCGGAATGCGGTCTCGATCACCAGCGAGGAGATTCGCATGCCGTGCAGGCGCGACCACAACGCCGGGTTGGGGCCGGTATCGCCGGTGTAGATGAACGCGCCGCGCTTGGCCACCGGCGCGCCCAGCACGGCAAAACCCACCGCCGGCACCGTGTGCACGGCCGGCAGCACCTCGATGCGGCGCTCGCCGAGCGTGATGATCTGTCCGATTTCGAAAGGCACCAGCCGCAGGATCGGCGCCTCGGCCGATGGCAGGCGCGTGAAGTCCGGCCAGATGACGCCGTTGAAGATGTGGGCACGAAGCGCCTCGATCGTGTCCGGCAACGCGTGCACCTGGATCGGCGGCTGCCCCTTGCGGTTGCGCATCACGCTGTCGGCCAGCAGGCCGATCGCGAGCACGTGGTCGAGGTGCGAATGGCTGATCAGGATGTGGTCGACGGCCGCCATCTCTTCCAGCGCCAGGTCGCCCACCCCGGTGCCGGCGTCGATCAACACGTCGTGATCCAGCAGGTACGACGTCGTGCGGCAACCCGCCGCGATGGAACCGGAACAGCCGAGGACTCGAACCTGCATGTGGATTGACGGTTTGCGCCGGCCTCGGTCGGCTCGCGATGGAATCAGACGCCCGACTCACAGGCCTGTCCGCAGCGTCGTCCGCATCGGCGCTGGGCAGTCCTGAGTGTCGCAGACGCATGGTGCGGCGCGAGCAGCCCCCGACGCAAGATGGGGAATTCGCGTTCGCGCGCGACGATTGGCTCGATTGCTGCGCGGCGCTACCGCGACGTGACTTGCTTCACGTTGCCCACTGGCGCCGACAGGCCAGGCTTCGAGGAATCGCGACCGTTCAGCTCTGGATGAACTGCATCTGGGTGCCGGCCAGCTCGATCACGTCGCCGTTCTTCAGGTGGATCGAATCGCCCGACAAGGGCGTTCCGTTGATCGCCGGCCGGTGGCTGCCCTCGACGTGGGCGATCACATAGCCGCCCGGACGCTTGGTGATCGACGCCACCTGCACGCCGGGCTTGCCGACCGTGGTGACCACCTTGGTCAGCGCGACCTCGCGACCGGCCGCCGCGCCATTGAGCACCTTGATCGATGCCGGGTTGCCTTGCGGCCCCAGTGCGCCGAAGGCCGAATTCGTCCCCATGCCCGAGGTGCTCGAGAACCCCGGTGCCGGTGCGCCCGCGGTTGGCGCCGTGGCGCCCGGGCGCAGGATCATCGTCTTCTCGTAGTCGCTGCCTTCGTCGACCAGGTACTTGATCTTGTACTTCCCGATCTCGACCGTGTCGTTGTGGGCCAGCAGCTGCTTCTTCACGGCCTTGCCGTTGATGTAAGTGCCGTTGGTGCTGTTGAGGTCTTCGATGAAGACATCCTGCCCGACCATCTGCAGGACCGCGTGCTCGCCACTGACGGCGAGGTTGTCGATCACGATGTCGTTGTAGGGACGGCGTCCCAGCGTGGTCTTGTCTTTGATGATCTGGACTTCCTTGATGACCACACCATCGAGCGACACCACCAGCTTGCCCATGCTCATCCTCTAATCAATTGTCATTGGACCGCCGCGTTCGACTGCCACGGCGTCCGGCACAGACCCCACATCAGCGCCGGAACGGCCACCATGATCGGCCGCTGATCCCGGGCCCTCCAGCCGCTCGGACCAGAATCAGGGAGATATTATCCTTTCCGCCCGCCTCATTGGCAGCTTCCACCAGCGCCGGCCCAGCAGATTCGATCGAGTCGTGCGCCTGCAACAGCTGTGCGATGCCGGCATCGTCGACCATGTCGGACAGGCCATCCGAACACAACAGGTAGGTGTCTCCCGGCAGCACCTCGTGAAGGTGGGTCTCGAGCAGCACCGTGTCCTCGACGCCGACGGCGCGGGTGACGAGGTTCTTGTTGGCCGAAAACGCGGCCTGCTCCGCGGTGATGAGCCCCGCGTCGATCTGTTCCTGCAGCAGCGAGTGGTCGCGCGTGATCTGATTCAGCCGCCCCGCGCGCCAGCGGTAGGCGCGCGAATCGCCCACATGCCCGAGCAGCAAACGGTTGTCGCGGAAGACGGCGACGACGAGCGTCGTGCCCATGCCGGCGTACTGCGGGTTGGAATTCGCCGCGTTGAAGATCGCCCGGTTGGCGTTGTCGACGCAGATGTCCATCGCACGACGCACCTCGGTGTCGGTCGCGTGATCCGTCGCCTCCTGCAACCAGCGGCCGAGCTCGGTCTTGATGAACGACGTGGCCATGTTGCTGGCGACCTCGCCGGCGTTGTAGCCGCCCATCCCATCGGCCAGCACGGCCAGCGCGTTGGCGGGGTCGATCTCGACCGAATCCTCGTTGTTCGAGCGTGCGCGACCCGGGTCCACTGCGTGGAAGTACTCGAAGGTCATGGCAGAACGAGGGGCGCCCGCGCGTTGTCGTTGTGAGGTCGCGCCGATTGTGCCTCGGAACCGCGTGTCCCCGGCGCGGCGGCAGCCTCCAGGCGTGGGGGACCTCACGCGGGCGTCGCGGGGGGCCCGGAACTCGACCGGTCCAGCGCGGCCGCCAGCACCGCCGCGTCGGCGGGCCGTTGCGCCGGCACCTTTGCCAATGCCGACATCACGGTCTGGCACAGCAACTCGGGCAGGTCGGGGCGCAACGACCGGAGGTCCGGTGGCGCCTCGTGCGCCACCGCCCGCAACAAGGCCCCGAGCGACTGCGTGGTGTGCGGACGACGCCCGCAGAGCAGTTCGAACAATGTGACACCCAAAGAATAGATGTCCGCCGCGGGGCCGACTTCGCTGCCCGACAGTTGCTCCGGTGCCATGTAGTCGGGGGAACCCAGAGCCTGCCCGGATCGCGTTCGCGACTCACCGGCCCAGCGGGCGATGCCGAAGTCGGCGAGTTTCACGATGTCGTTCGACCAATCCACCAGTATGTTCGCTGGCTTGACATCGCGATGCACCACGCCCTGGCGGTGGGCATGATTCAACGCCAGTGCGACTCGCGCGCCCAACCGGGCGACCAGCCGCTCAGGCAGCAGGTGGCTCGGGCGGGTGTAGCGCGACAGATCGATCCCCGCCACCAGCTCCATCGCGACCCAGCCCACGCCGTCACAATGCCCGACGTCGAGCACGGCAACGATGTCCGGGTGGTTCAGCAATCGGGCCGACTGCGCCTCGCGTACAAAACGATCGCGCAGCACATCGTCCGATGCCGACCCGGCGTCGAGCGTCACGATCTTCAATGCCACCCACTGCTGGCTGGGCAGATCCTGCGCCAGGAATACCTGACCCGCCCCACCGACACCCAGTCGCTTGACGACGCGGAAGCGGCCCACCTGACGGCCGGCCGGCTCTACCGGGGGTTGCGTCGCAGCGCCTGCTTCCGACAAGCCCGGCTGACGGTGTGGGGTGGCCAATCGCTGGTGCCGCGGCTGTGAGCTCGAGCCACGTTAGCACAGCCGGTGCAACCCAGTCCGCAAGCGCCAACATCGGCGCGGCGCCCGGGCAGACAGGAGCCTGCCACCGCGACGCCCGTGGTCAAGCGAACCCGCTGCAGCGCCAGCACCCCGGCAGCGGTTTGCCGGGCCTCGGATTGACCAGGGCCTTCCGCCCGATCACTCGCTGGTCGCCTGGCGCATGGCGTGGCGTCGCCGCAGGAGCATACCCAGCGCCACCACGAGGGCCGCGCCGAGCGCGCCGCCGACGTTGATCTGCCAGTGAGGCAGTTCGCCGACACGCTGCACGAGGGCCGGATCGGTAAGGAACATTTCGCCCGCCAAGAATCCCAGCAACGCGGCGCCGGCCGTGATGATGATCGGAAAGCGCTCCATCACCTTCAAGAGCAGGGTGCTGCCGAAGATGATCAGCGGGATGCTCAAGGCAAGGCCAATCACCAGCAGCGGGATGTTGCCCTTCGCGGCCGCTGCGACAGCGATCACGTTGTCCAGGCTCATCACCAGGTCGGCAATCAGGATCGTGCGAATGGCCGCCAGCATGCTGCCGCCGCCCTGGCCCAGTTTTCCGTCGCCGTCATCGTCTTCCAGCATCAAGGTCACGCCGATGTAGACCAACAAGATGGCGCCGACGATCTTCAGGTACGGCCACGTCAGCATCTCCACCGCGATGATGGTCAGCACGACCCGCATCACGATGGCCGCGGCGCTGCCCCAGAAGATGGCCTGGCGTTGTTGTTGTGGCGGCAGCGACCGGGCTGCCAGCGCGATCACGACCGCGTTGTCGCCAGACAGGATGATGTTGACCCAGATGATCGATCCGAGCGCCGCCCAGAATGCGGCCGACGTGTACTCCATGGAGCCTCCGGTGTTGTGCGTGGGCTGGCCAGCCATGCGTCTGGCAGCCTCGTGGCCCTCGCAACGCAGTGTACGGACGCGGCCGTGCACCGCCCGTTCGTACAAATACGAACGGCAATCGGGTGGCGTTAGACCAGGGCCTTCAGCAGCCGCCCCATTTCGCTCGGATTGCGGGTCACGGTGAACCCGCATTCCTCCATGATCGCCAGCTTGGCGCCTGCCGTATCGGCCCCGCCGGAAATCAACGCGCCGGCGTGGCCCATGCGCTTGCCTGGAGGCGCGGTCACTCCGGCGATGAAACCGACGACCGGCTTCTTCATGTGGGCCTTGCACCAGCGGGCAGCCTCCGCTTCGTCCGGGCCGCCGATTTCGCCGATCATGATCACCGCGTCGGTGTCGGGGTCGTCATTGAACAGACGCATCACGTCGATGTGCTTGAGTCCGTTGATCGGGTCGCCGCCAATGCCCACCGCGCTGGACTGGCCGAGGCCGATCTCCGTCAGCTGCGCGACGGCCTCGTAGGTCAGGGTGCCCGAGCGACTGACCACGCCGATCCGGCCCTTCTTGTGGATGTGGCCGGGCATGATGCCGATCTTGATCTCCTCCGGGGTGATCGTGCCGGGGCAGTTCGGGCCCAGCAGCAGCGTCTTCTTGCCGCCCCGGGCTTCCCGCTGCTTCATCTTGTTGCGCACCTCGAGCATGTCGCGGATCGGTATGCCTTCGGTGATGCAGATCGCGAGGTCCAGCTCGGCCTCCACGGCCTCCCAGATGGCGGCCGCGGCGCCGGCGGGCGGCACGTAGATCACGCTGACGGTGGCGCCGGTCGACTGCTTGGCGTCCTTGACGCTGGCGTAGATCGGAATGCCCTCGAAGTCCTCGCCGGCCTTCTTGGGATTCACGCCGGCCACGAAGCACTGCTTGCCGTTGGCGTAGTCGCGGCACATGCGGGTGTGGAACTGCCCCGTCTTGCCGGTGATGCCCTGGGTGATGACCCGTGTGTTCTTGTTGATCAGAATGCTCATGCGGTGTCTCCCGGGCTCACTTGACGGCCGCCACGATGCGCGTGGCCGCCTCGGCCATCGTGTTGGCGCTGATGATCGGCAGGCCGGACTGCGCGAGCAGCTGCTTGCCCAGGTCCTCGTTGGTGCCCTTCATGCGCACCACCAGCGGCACCTTCAGGTTCACCGCCTGGCAGGCCGCGATCACGCCTTCGGCGATGGTGTCGCAGCGCATGATGCCGCCGAAGATGTTGACCAGGATGCCCTTCACGTTGCGGTTGCGCAGCATGATCTTGAAAGCCTCGGTCACCTTCTCGGCGGTGGCGCCGCCACCGACGTCGAGGAAGTTGGCCGGCTCGCCGCCGAACAGCTTGATCGTGTCCATCGTCGCCATGGCCAGGCCGGCGCCGTTGACCAGGCAGCCGATGTTGCCGTCCAGGCTGATGTAGCTGAGGTCGAATTTGCTGGCCTCGACTTCGGACGGGTCCTCCTCGTCCAGATCGCGGTAGGCGACGATCTCGGGGTGCCGGTACAGCGCGTTGCTGTCGAAATTGAACTTCGCGTCCAGCGCCTTGATCTTGCCGTTGCCTTCGAGGATCAACGGATTGATCTCGGCCAGGCTGGCGTCGGTTTCCATGTAGCAGCGGTACAGGCCTTTCAGCACGTCGACGGCCTGGGCCTGGCTCGCCTGCGGTATGCCGATGCCCAGGGCCAACTCGCGTGCCTGCGTGTCGCCCAGACCGGCCAGCGGGTCGATGAAGACCTTGATGATCTTCTCCGGCGTGTCGTGGGCCACTTTCTCGATGTCCATGCCGCCTTCGGAGCTGCCCATCAGCACTACCTGCTGGGTCGCGCGATCGGTCAGCACGGCAACGTAGTATTCCTTCTTGATGTCCGCGCCTTCCTCGATCAGCAGGCGCCGAACCTTCTGGCCGGCCGGTCCGGTCTGGTGGGTGACCAGCTGCATGCCGAGAATCTGGCCGGCCAGCGTCTTCAGTTCGTCCAGCGAGCGGGCCAGTTTCACGCCGCCGCCCTTGCCGCGGCCACCCGCGTGGATCTGCGCCTTGACGACCCAGACCTTGCCGCCCAGGCGCTGCGCCGCATCGAGCGCCTCCTGCACCGTGAAGGCGGGATAGCCGCGCGGCACCGGAACGCCGAAGTTGCGCAGCAACTCCTTGCCTTGGTATTCGTGGATCTTCATCGTGGGCCCCGAGGTGGCTGAAGGCGCTGCCGCGCAGCCCGCCGATCCCACCGGCCGGCGTGCCGGCGCTCGGGGCCTCACGGCCGCACGGTAAAGCGGCCGCAATTTAGCACGCGATGTCGGCGCAGCCGCAAAGCCGCAGCACCGCCGTGGCCGGTAAGGCTGCGGTCAGGGCGTTTCGGTGTCGTAGGGGTCGGCCACCAGCTTGCGCACGACCTCGCCCGAAAAACCGCGCGCGGCCAGAAAGCGCATCTGCTTGGCGCGCTCTGCGGGCGTGGCCGCGGGCTGCCCGAACCGCTTGCGCCAGACCTCTGTGGCGCGTGCAAGTTCGCCGAGGCGAAGACGCTCCTGCAGTGCCGGATCGAGTGCCACACCATGCTGGCGCAGTTCGAGCTCGATGCGCCGGTTGCCGAATCGCTCCGATCGAACCCGCACCCGGGATTCGACAAAACGGGCCTCGCTCAAGTGGCCGCGCGACGCCAGTTCGTCGAGCAGGGCGTCCACTTCGGCAGCCGCATCGGGCTGGTCGGTCCAGCGCAGCAGTTTGGCGCGCAGTTCCTGCCGGCTGTGCTCGCGGACGGCCAACCAGCGAATGGCCCGCGCTTTGAGCGACAGGCCGGGACCTGGCGACGCCCCCACTGCGGACCTCAGTGCACGATGCGAGCGATCACTCGCCGGTCAAATCAGGCAGCAATGGCACGCCCATCGCGGCGCGCACCTTGTTCTCAATCTCGTGGGCGATATCGGGGTTCTCGCGCAGGAACTCGCGTGCGTTGTCCTTGCCTTGGCCGATCTTTTCGCCGTTGTAGGCATACCAGGCGCCGGATTTGTCCAGCACTTCTGCGGCCACACCCAGGTCGATGATCTCGCCGTGGCGGCTGATCCCCTCGCCATACAGGATGTCGAATTCCGCCTGTTTGAACGGCGGCGCCACCTTGTTCTTGACGACCTTGACCTTGGTTTCGCTGCCGATCACTTCTTCGGCACGCTTGATGCTGCCGGTGCGGCGGATGTCCAGGCGCACCGACGAGTAGAACTTGAGCGCGTTTCCGCCAGTGGTGGTCTCGGGATTGCCGAACATCACGCCGATCTTCATGCGGATCTGGTTGATGAAGATGACCATCGTGTTGGTCTTGTTGACCGTGGCGGTCAGCTTGCGCAGCGCCTGGCTCATCAGCCGCGCCTGCAGCCCGGGCAGCGAGTCGCCCATTTCGCCCTCGAGCTCGGCCTTCGGTGTCAGCGCGGCGACCGAGTCGATGACCACCAGGTCGACCGAACCCGAGCGCACCAGCGAGTCGACGATTTCGAGCGCCTGTTCGCCGGTGTCGGGCTGGCTGATCAGCAATTCCTGCAGATTGACGCCGAGCTTCTGCGCGTAGCCGGTGTCCAGCGCGTGCTCGGCATCGATGAAGGCGCAGGTGCCGCCCACCTTTTGCATCTGCGCCACCACCTGCAGCGTCAACGTGGTCTTGCCGGAGGATTCCGGCCCGTAGATCTCGATCACGCGGCCGCGCGGCAGGCCGCCGACACCCAGCGCGATGTCCAGCCCGAGCGAGCCGGTCGACACGACCTCGATCGCCTCGATGACCTCGCCATCGCCCAGGCGCATGATCGAGCCCTTGCCGAATTGCTTCTCGATCTGGGCCAGCGCGGCCTGCAGGGCCTTGGCCTTTTCGGTGTTCAGTGCCTTCACGGGTGCATCCATGGTGGTCTCCTTCGTTGCGGGGCATTATGGCAGACGAGCTGGATGTTTGTACAGTACGAACTAGGGGCTTCCACGCCCCGGGGTCCGCTTTCGGGGGCAGTCCACATGCCTAGAATCAATTCGCTGCAGCACCGTCGCCGAACGGCGGCCGCGGCAGGGAGGCGCGTCGATGCGGATTCTGATTGCCGAGGATGACCAGGTGCTGGCCGACGGGCTGCTGCGCGCGTTGCGCGCGTCGGGCTATGCGGTCGACCAGGTCGGCACCGGCAGCGAGGCCGACGCCGCGCTGGCCTCGCACGAATTCGACCTGGTGATCCTCGATCTGGGTCTGCCCAAGATGCACGGCTTCGACGTGCTGCGCAAGCTGCGCGGCCGCGGCGCCACGATGCCGGTGCTGATCCTCACCGCCGGCGACAGCGTGGAGCAACGCGTGAAGGGACTCGATCTCGGCGCCGACGACTACATGGCCAAGCCGTTCTCGCTGCAGGAGCTCGAGGCGCGCGTTCGCGCGCTGACGCGCCGGGGCCTGGGCACGGCATCGAATGTCATCAAGCATGGTCCGCTGACCTTCGATGCGACCGGCCGCGTGGCGTACATCAACGACCAGATGATCGAGCTGTCGGCGCGCGAACTGTCGTTGCTCGAGGTGCTGTTGCAGCGCGCCGGTCGGCTGGTCAGCAAGGACCAGCTGGTCGAGCGCCTGTGCGAATGGGGCGAGGAAGTCAGCAACAACGCCATCGAGGTCTACATCCACCGCCTGCGCAAGAAGATCGAGCAGGGCCCGATCCGCATCGCCACCGTGCGCGGTCTGGGCTACTGCCTGGAGAAGATCGCGGCTTGAGCACCGACGGCGGCGGTCGAGCCGGCCAGCAGTCGACCCGCAGCGATCGCGACGAACCACTCCCACCGCGTCCACGATGGAGCCGTTTCCTCCGGAGCAGCGTTCACTGTTCGGCGAAATCCTGGACTGGATGCTCGCGCCGCTGCTGCTGCTGTGGCCGATGAGCCTGGCGCTGACCTATGCCGTCGCGCAGAACATCGCCAATCGACCCTACGACCGCGAGCTCGGCGACATGGCGCGCACCATCGCGCGCCAGATTTCGGTCGAGCCGGCCCCCGACGGCGGCCCGGGAAGACTGCGGCTGCGCCTGCCGGAGATCGCCGCCGACGTCTTGCGCAGCGACGACACCGATCGGGTGTACTTCCGCGTGCTGGGTTTGCGCGGCGAGCATGTCGCCGGCGATACCGAGTTGACGGTGCCCGACGAAACGCCGGCAGTCGATGAGCTTCGATTCCGTGACGACGAGATCCAGTCCGAACCGGTGCGCATCGCCTACCTGTGGCTGCGCGGCAGCGGCGGGCGCGGCGAGACGCCGCCACTGGTCCAGGTCGGCGAAACGCTCGAAAAGCGTGCCCAGCTGGCCACCGAAATCATCAAGGGCGTCATCTTTCCGCAGTTCGTGATCCTGCCGGTGGCGGTGGTGCTGGTGTGGTTTGCGCTCGCGCGCGGCATCCGGCCGCTGCACGAGCTGCAGCAACGGATCCGGCGACGCGAGAGCCAGGACCTGAGCCCGATCGAGGAGCGCGACGCCCCCGAGGAGGTCGGCCCGCTGGTGCGCGCCATCAACGACCTGCTGGCACGCCTGGACCAGTCGATCGGCGCGCAGAAGCACTTTCTGGCCGACGCGGCGCATCAGCTGAAGACGCCGCTGGCGGGCTTGCGCATGCAGGCCGAACTGGCGCAGCGCGAGATCGACGCCGGCGAACAGGACCCGCGTGCGCTGAAGCGTTCGCTGCAGCAGATCGCCCGCTCGAGCCAGCGCGCGGCCCACATGGTCAACCAGTTGCTGTCGATGGCACGCGCCGAGGACAAGGAGACGGCGTTGCGCAAGCAGGACGTGCGGCTGGTGCGCCTGGCGCGCGAGGCGGTGCACGACTTCGTTCCCAAGGCACTGGAAAAGCGCATCGACCTCGGCTACGAGGGGCCGGAACGCGACGAGCCGAACGGCCGCTTGATCGGGCAGCCTCTGCTGGTGCGCGAATTGGTGCGCAACCTGGTCGACAACGCGCTGCAATACACGCCTGCGGGTGGCGAGGTGACCGTCCGCGTGATGCCCGATCCGTTCGGCCAGGTGGTGGTGCTGCAGGTCGAGGACTCCGGCCCCGGCATTCCCGAGGCCGAACGCGACCTGGTGTTCCAGGCGTTCTACCGGGCGCTGGGCACCGAGGTCGACGGCAGCGGGCTGGGGCTGGCGATCGTGAAGGAAATTGCCACGCAGCACGGCGCAAGCGTCACCATCACCGACGCCCGGCAGCGCAGCGCATCCAGTGCACCCGGCCATGGCCCGGGCGCCCTGTTCACACTGCGCTTCCCGCTCACGGCCGCGGAGGTGGCAGGCCCCGCAGCAACGTGAGCAGGCTGGCGTCGTCGAGTTCGGCGAAGCCGCCGTCGCACGCCCGCTTGAACAGGCCTTGCGCCAGTGCGCCGAAGGCCGGCTGGACGCCTGCCGCCTGAGCGGCCGCCAGCGCCAGCGTGCTGTCTTTGGCCAGCAGCCGGGTGTGGGCACGGGGGCTGAAGTCGCCGGCCAGCGCGCGACGCAGGCGGTCGCTTCCAATCCAACTCTGGCCGCTGGACTGCTCGACCACATTCAACGTGAGCCCCGCCTCGAGCCCCAGACGCTCGGCCATCACGATGGCCTCGGCCGCCGCCGCCAGGTTCACCGCGGCGAGCAGGTTGTTGACGAGCTTGGTGCGCGCGCCGTCGCCGAGCCGCTCGCCGACACGAAACAGTCGCGACGACAGCTGGTGCAGCACCGGCTCATGGCGCACGAACACCGCATCCGCGCAGGCCACCATCAGGCTCATGGTGCCGTCGCGCGCGCGCTGCGGACCGCCCGACATCGGCGCATCGATGCAGTCGACGCCGATCAAAGCCAGGCGCGCAGCCAGGCGCTCGACGTCCTGAGGCGCGATGGTCGGGCACAACATGACGGTCTGCCCCGGCTGCAGTGCCTGCGCCGCGCCTGCATCGCCGAACAGAACATCGTCGCACTGCGCCGCATCGACCACCACCACGATGAGCAGGCCGCAATCGCGCGCAGCGGCCTTCGGATTCGGCGCGACGCCGGCGCCGGCGCGTGCCGCGTCGGCTTGCGCCTCGGGTCGAAGGTCGCGCACCACCACGTCATGGCCGCCATCGAGCAGGCGCAGCGCCAGGGCCAGTCCCATGTTGCCGACGCCGATCACGCCGATGGGCAGGGCCATCGAGTTCACCGCCGCCGACTCAGCGCTGCATCAGCGTGTGGCTGCGCGCGATCGACATCAGCAGGCCGAGCCCGAGGCCCAGGCTCACCATCGCCGTGCCGCCGTAGCTGATGAACGGCAGCGGAATGCCCACCACCGGCAACACGCCGCTGACCATGCCCATGTTGACGAAGGCATACGTGAAGAAGCTCAGCGTCACCGCGCCGGCCAGCAGGCGCGTGAAGACGGTCGGCGCCTCGGCCGCGATCATCAGTCCGCGCAGGATCAGGAATGTGAATCCGAGCAGCAGGCCCGCTGCACCGAGCAGGCCGAACTCTTCGGCGAACGCCGCGAAAACGAAATCGGTGGTGCGCTCGGGGATGAACTCCAGATGCGTCTGCGTGCCGTTCATGAGGCCTTTGCCGGTCACGCCGCCGGAGCCGATGGCGATCATGCCCTGGATGATGTGAAAACCCTTGCCCAACGGGTCGGTCGTGGGGTCCAGCAGCGTGCAGACGCGGTGCTTCTGGTAGTCGCGAAGCATCGGCCAGGCGACATCGGGCTCGCAGATGCGATCCTGACTGACCACCAGCGCCACGACGCCCGCCAGTCCCAGCACCAGGACCGGCACGATCAGCTTCCACGGCAGTCCGGCGAAGAAGATCACGTAGAAGCCAGCCGAGAGGATCAGGATCGCCGTGCCGAGGTCGGGTTGCTTGACGACCAGCCCGACGGGTACCAGCAGCAGCAGCACGGCAATCATGAAGTCGGGCGCGCGCAGCCGGCCCTCGCGTTTCTGGAACCACCAGGCCAGCATCATCGGCGTCGCGATCTTCAGGATCTCGCTCGGCTGGATCACGATGCCCACGTTGAGCCAGCGCGTCGCCCCCTTCTTCGTGATGCCGAATACCGCTGTGGCCACGAGCAAGGCGACCCCGATCGAATAGATCGGCACCGCCAGGCCCATCAGCTTCTGCGGCGGTATCTGCGCCACCATGAACATGATCACGAACGCCAGCGCCATGTTGCGCGCGTGATCGACGAAACGCGTGCCATGGTCGAATCCGGCGGAGTACATCGTCAGCAGCCCCGCCGCCGCCAGCACCGCCGCCACGGCGGTCAGCACGCCGTCGAAGCCGCCCAGCATCGGACGCAGGCGCTGCCACAGGGTCGGCCGATCGAATACGGCGCTCATCGGTTCGCCCTGGCGCAGCGCACCGTCGCTCGCGGCCAGCGCGGACGCCCTGGCAGCGGCTGTACGACGCTCATCGCGGTCCCCGCGCCACCGTCATGCTGGGTGGCACCACGGCGGGTGCCGTGGCCATGCCGGGCAGCGGCCATTCGTCGGCCAGTCGCGGCTTGCCGACAGGCGCACCTGACTTGCCTTGTCGGGTCAGCGCCATGTCCTCGGGGCTGGGCACCTGCCCGAGCAGCAGGTAGTCGAAGACACGTCGTGCCATCGGTGCGGCCGCCTCCGAGCCGAAGCCGGAGTTCTCGACGATCACGGCCAGTGCGACCGTGGGGGTGTCGACCGGAGCGAACGCGATGTACAGCGAGTGGTCGCGCTGGTGTTCCTCCATCTTCGCGGCGTTGTACTTTTCATTGGCCTTGATCGACACCGCCTGAGCCGTGCCGGTCTTGCCGCCGCTCTTGTAGGGCGCGCCCGTGAACGAACGCACCGATGTGCCTTCCTGCGTCACGCCGTACATGGCCCGGGTGACGAGTTCCACGTGCTCGGGCTTGAAGGGCAGCGGCGTCTGCGCGTCGCTGGCCACCCGCTTGCGTTCGCGCGTCACCACGTTTTCGATGTCACGCACCAGGCGCGGCAGGTAGCGCTGTCCGCCCGACACCAGCGTAGCGGTGGCAGACGCCATCTGCAGTGCGGTGAAGTTGTTGTAGCCCTGGCCGATGCCCAGCGAGATGGTCTCGCCGGCGTACCACTTCTGCTGCTCGGGCCGCTTGTAGGCACGGCGTTTCCATTCGGTGGACGGCAACAGGCCGGTCAGTTCGCCGTCGATGTCGATGCCGGTCCTGCGGCCGAAGCCGAATGGCAGCAGCTGCTCGTACATCAGGTCCACGCCCAGCTCGTTGGCCAGCGAGTAGTAGTAGACGTTGCTCGACTTGACGATCGATCGCATCATGTCCACCGCACCCAGGCCATGGTCGCCATGGCTGCGGAAGACATGGTTGCCGAATTGATAGGTGCCGCCGTCGTGAATCACCGTGTTCGGGCCGCGCTTGCCGGTGTTCAGCGCGGCCATCGCCATGAACGGCTTGAAGGTGGACCCGGGCGGGTAGGTACCGCGCAGTGCACGGTTCAGCAGCGGTTTGTCGATCGACTCGTTCAGCTCGCGCCAGTTGTCGGCGTCGATGCCGTCGACGAACAGGTTCGGGTCGAAGGTCGGCTTGCTCACCAGCGCCAGCACCTCGCCGTTGCGCGGGTCGATGGCCACCAGCGCCCCGCGGCGGTCGCCGAACATCTCTTCGATCAACGCCTGCAGCTTGATGTCCACCGACAGGCGCAGCGTGTTGCCCGGCGTCGCGCCGTGACTGGCCAGGCGGCGCACCGCGCGACCGCCGGCGCTGGTTTCCACTTCTTCGAACCCGGTGGCCCCGTGGAGCTCTTCTTCGTAGCTTTGCTCCAGGCCCAGCTTGCCGATGTAGTCGGTGCCCTTGTAGTTGGCCTGACGCTCCTCGTCCCAGTCCTCGATCGCCTTCTTCTCGGCCTGGTTGATGCGTCCGATGTAGCCGATCAGGTGCGAGCCGGTTTCGCCGAGCGGGTAGTGACGGAACAGCCGCGCCCGCACGTCGACGCCGGGAAAGCGGAAGCGCTGCGCCATGAAGCGCGCGACTTCGTCGTCGCTCAGCTTGGTGCGCACTGGCAGCGACTCGAAGCTCTTGCTCTCCTCGAGCAATCGCTTGTAGCGCCGCCGGTCGCGCGGCTGGATGTCGATGAGCTTTGACAGCTGGTCGATCACGTCGTCGGGATCACCCTGCAGCCGCGACGGCGTGATCTCAAGCGTGTACGCCGAGAAATTGGTCGCCAGAACGATGCCATTGCGGTCGAGGATCAGGCCGCGGTTCGGCACCACCGGCACCACCGCGATGCGATTGGCCTCGGCCTGGGTCGACAATTCCTCATGCTGCCACACCTGCAGCCACACCAGACGCGCGAGCAGCAGGCCGAACGCAACCAGCACGAACGCAGCGGCTGCGAGCAAGCGCCCGCGAAAGCGATCCAGGTCGACTTCGATGTTGCGCAGTTCGATCATGGCCCGTGCGCCCTCACAAGGGCCGATTCTCGTCCGGGTCCGGGGCTCGGCGTTGCGGCGCGAGCAGCACCCAGACGGCCAAAGGCCACAATACTGCCTCGAATGCCGGTGCGAGCAGCAGCTCCCACCCCGGAAACAGCCCACCCGCGGCCATGCGCACGGCCAGCGACACGCCGTGCGCCGCGGCAAACAGCGGCAGCACCTGCAGCGCCTGCTCCAGCACGGAGAACCACAGCAGGCGCCGGTGCATCGACACCGCGAGGAAGCTGAGCAGCGTGTAGGCCAGCGCATGCTGGCCGAACAGCGCGCCCTGGTGCACGTCCATCAACAATCCCAGCAGGAAGGCCAGGCCCACGCCGACGCGCAGCGGCTGGTGCACGTTCCAGAACACCAGCACCAGGGCCAGCAGGTCCGGCATCGCGGCCTGCCGGCCGAGCGGGATCAGGTTGAAGCCGAGCGCGAACAGCAGCGACACGGCAATGAAGAACGGATTGACCGGCAGCAGCAGCTGGTCGGCGCCGCGCGGCATGATCATGGTGTGCGACCCCCGGGCCGTGCGATCGCGCGACGAAGCCGACGCCGGTTCATCGCTTGCCGGCGCGCTGGCGGGCCGGTTTCACCATCGCCGCGTCGGGCTCGGGCCGGGCCGGCATTTGAGCGCCCATGGGCTCGAGCACCAGCACATGGCGCACGCCGTCCGGCCGCGCGGTGGGCTGCAGCTGGATTCGGGCAAAACCAGAATCGACCTTTCGGTCGACCTTGATCACCTTGGCCACCGCGAGCCCTGGCGGATAGACACCATCGACACCACTGGTGGTAAGCAGGTCGCCTGTCTGCACATCGGCGTTGCCAGCCAGAAATCGCAATTCCATGCCTTCGGCATCGCCGGCCACGCCGCCGAACGCAGCGCTGCGCTGCTGCGTACGGGGGTTGAGGACAGGAATCGCCGAATCCTTGTCGGCGAGCAGCGTCACTTCGGACGACAGCGGGTAGACACGTGTCACCTGCCCGAGCACGCCGGCTTCGTTGATCACCGGCGAGCCGAGCGCCACGCCCTGGGTCGACCCGCTGTCGATGAACAGCTTGCGCGAGTACGGATCGGTCGCCTCGTACAGCACCTCCGCCGTGCGGCTGCGCACCGCGATGCCCGGCCTCAGCTCGAGCAGTGCGCGCAGGCGGTTGTTCTCCTGAGCCAGCTGTTCGACACGCGCGGCGCGTTCGGCCTGGGCCACCAGGGCAGCGCGCGCCTCGCGTTCGCCACCGATCGCGCGCGCCAGCCCTTGCAGGTATTGGCCGCCGCCCTGGACCATCTCGACCGGGATGAGCAGCGTGCGCTGCACCGGCAGCAGCATGGTGGCCAACGCGGCGCGGATGGGCTGGATGTACTTCAGGCGCGAATCGGCCGCCATCAGGAACACGGCCAGCGCCGAGAAGACGGCCAGCTTGGTCAGCGCCGACGGGCCCTGGCGAAAGAAGGGCGGAGGTGTGCGGTCGAGCGTGCCCAGTGGCATGTGTGGCGCCGCGACTCAGCGGCCGCGCGGCGGGGCCTACTCCGAGGTGAAGATCGAACCCAGCCGCTCCATGCGCTCCAGTGCCATGCCGCAGCCGCGCACCACGCAGGTCAGCGGGTCTTCGGCCACCAGCACCG
>Ga0209261_10000149_pt1 | contig 18644 bp, 13 predicted proteins | sample DOMMetBare1Fresh_FD_187470 | JGI IMG/M metagenome (GOLD analysis project Ga0209261, IMG submission 187470) | Wetland sediment microbial communities from St. Louis River estuary, USA, under dissolved organic matter induced mercury methylation -... | ecosystem: Environmental > Aquatic >...
ACGCAGAAGCCGGAGGAGCGCCCCCAGGTGGTGAGGACCATCGCCTCGCCGACCCGCTGCCGCACGAAGCAGAAGCCGCGCTGGCCATCCTTGAGGCGGCAGTCGCGCGGGCAGAGGTCGCACTGGAGGCGGCCGTCCGGGAGCGGGTGCCACCAGCGGGCCGGGTGGTGCGACGCCGCGGTCATGGCCGCGCCCCTTCCCGACCGGCCTCCCGCCCCTCCTCCCGGTAGAGCTCGGCGGTGAAGCGCTGCAGCCTGGTGCCCGGCACCCAGCGCTGCGGCAGGCCGGCCTTGCGCCGGAGGTGGCCCAGGAACTCGGCCGGGTCGGGGAGCTCCTCCCACATGGCCGGGATGAAGACCGCCCGCCGGCCGGCCGCCTCGAGGAGGATGCCGTCCACCCCGGGGCGGAGCGCCGCCAGCGCCTCGGCCTCGCCGTCGCCGGCCACCGGCACCGGCTCGAGCGGCGTGAGGACGCTCACCTCGATCTCGAGCCGCGGCAGCTCGGCTTCGGCCACCGGCTCGAAGCGCGGGTCCTCGACGGCGGCCGCCCGCGCGCAGTGGATGAGCTCGTCGTAGAGCGGGGCCCGGGCCTGGGTGGCGCCGATGCAGCCGCGCAGCGCCCCGTCCTCGTGGAGGGAGACGAAGCAGGCGCGCGGCGCCTCCAGCCACGGCTCGCCCGCCGGCCGCTCCGGCTCCGGTCCGCCGTGGAGCGCCCCGATGGCCTGCCGCGCCAGCCCGATCAGGATCCGTCCCCGGCGCTGGTGCTCGGCGGCGTCCGCGGCACGGCCGTCCGTCTCCTGGGCGGCCGCCTCTCGGTCGTCCGTGGCCCCCTCCGGCGGCCCCAGGGCGAACGCCCCGTAGCCGACCACCGAGTCGGGATCGCCGGCGGTGTCGCCCGAGCTCCGGAGGTCGAGGAGCCGGCACACGAGCCCTCGCGCCCGCGCCGCCAGCAGGAGGCCGGCCAGCCCCTGCTGCCCGCAGGCCTGCTCCGGCTCGATGGCGCCGCCGTCGAGGGCCACGACGGCGCGGGCCGTCCGCTCGTCGAGCACCTTGGCCTCGCCCGCCTCGAGGTAGTGGGAGAGGTCGGTGGAGATGACGATCAGGGTCTCCTCACCGCCCCAGGCCGCCTCGAGCACCTCGGCCACGTCCCGCGCCGAGGCCCGTCCGAACGCCAGCGGCAGGAGCGTGAAGTCCTCGAGCTGCACCTGCAGGAACGGGAGCTGGACCTCGAGCGAGTGCTCCAGCGCGTGGGCCGCGGCGCTCCGGGTGACCTGCGGCAGGCGGAGGAGCCGCTCGGCCAGCGTGCCGTCCACCGGGACCTCCCCGAGCGGTGTGAGGAAGCGGCTCGCCTCGGGCAGCGCCAGCCCGGCCACCGGGACGTGGTGGGCCGGCCCGAGCAGCACCACCCGCGTCACCGGCGGCCCGGGCGCCCGGAGCTGGGCGTAGGCCGAGGCAGCGATGGGACCTGAGTAGACGTAGCCGGCGTGCGGCACCACCAGCGCCTTGGGGCGGCGCGCCACCTGGACCGGGGCGGCGGCCAGCAGCCGGACCACGTCGCGCCGGAGCTCCGCGGGGGCGCGCGGGTAGAAGCGCCCGGCCACCGCCGGCGAGCGCAGGGCGTCGTACCGATTGGAGCCGGCCCGCATGCAGCCTCATTGAACGCCTCTGCCGCGAGCCCCGCCAGCCCCCGCTCCCAGACGGGTGCGGCGGCCTGGCCGGGGCCCTTCGAGCGGGCGGCCGTGCTGGCGACCGGAGCGGGCCGATTCCCTGGCCCTCAGCTCCGATCCCGCCGCCGGTGGCTCGGCCAGCGCTCCGTCGGCTGGTCGTCCTTCACGTCGGCCGGGACCACCGCGCCGCTCCCGAACCGCGCGGCCAGGGCGTCCACCGCGGCGTTGAGCCGGCGCCGCCGGGCCACCGCCTCCTCGCGCGCCGCGGCCTCGCCGCCGACTCCCGGCGCCGCGCCACCCGCGCGCGCCGCCCCGCCAGCGCCAACGCCCTCGCCGCCGAAGAGGTCGAGCTGCTCGGCCGGGCCGGCCGGCCCACCCGGCACCTCATCGCCGCCCGCCGCGACGGGCCCCTCCGCGAACCCGCTCACCGAGATCCCGGCCAGCCGCACCGGCCGCGCCGCGTCCACCCGCCCGAGCTGGGCGCGCGCCGCCTCGTAGATGGCCCGGTCGTCGTCGGTCGCCTCGGGCAGCGTGACCCGCCGGGTCACCAGCGTGAAGTCGGCGTACTTCACCTTGAGCGTGACGATGCGGCCGCGCAGCCGGTGGGCCCGGAGCCGCCGCCCCACCCGGCCGGCCTGCACCAGGAGCGCCCGCGAGAGGGCCGGCTCGCCGGTGAGGTCGGCCTCGAAGGTCTCCTCGCCCCCCACGCTCTTCAGCCCCTCGTCCGGCACCACGTCGCGGTCGTCGTGGCCGCGGGCCAGCTGGCGCAGCCCGTGGGCCCGGTCGCCCCCGAGCGCCGCGGCGGCCGCGCCCTCCGGCAGCCGCGCCAGGTCGCCGATGGTGGCCACGCCGAGGCGGCGCAGCGCTCGCTCGGTCACCTCGCCCACGCCCCAGAGCTTCCCGATGGGGAGCGGCGCCAGGAAGGCGGCCACCCCGCCGGCCGGCACCACCGTGAGGCCGTCCGGCTTGCCGAAGTCGGTGGCGATCTTGGCGGCCATCTTGACCTCGGCGACGCCGGCCGAGACGGTGAGGCCGGTCTCGCCGCGCACCGCCGCGCGGATGGCGGCGGCGATGGCCGGGCCCTCACCGTGGAGCGCCCGGCTGGCGGTCACGTCGAGGAAGGCCTCGTCGAGCGAGAGGGGCTCCACGAGCGGCGTGTAGCGCCGGTAGACCTCGAACACCTGGTCGGAGAGCTCCCCGTAGCGATCGAAGCGCGGGTGGAGGAAGACGCCGGCCGGGCAGAGCCGGTGGGCCTGCGCGGTGGGCATGGCCGAGTGGACGCCGAACCTCCGCGCCTCGTAGGAGGCGGCGCAGACCACGCCGCGCCGCGAGGTCCCGCCGACGATGACCGGCTTGCCCCGCAGCGACGGGTCGTCGAGCTGCTCCACCGACGCGTAGAAGGCGTCCAGGTCGAGGTGGAGGATGGTACGCGGGCCGGCCACGCCTGGCCTCATAGCCCGCCTGGCCGACAGTGCGACCCTAATGGGTCATTCTTCGTATTGACCGGGGTCAAGTGCAACGGTACGCTTTGTCGCATGGACGGGTCCGTAGCCAGCCACCACCGGCCAGGCCCACCCCGCAGCGGCATCGCGGAGCGGATCTGGAACGCTGCACGCACCGAGTTCTCTCGGCGCGGCTACCACGGCGCGCGGGTCCAGGGCATCGCCCGCGGCGCGGCCTGCAACGTGGCGCTCATCTACCGCCACTGGTCCTCCAAGAAGGCGCTCTACCTCGACATCCTCCGCTCGGTCTGGCTCGGCACGGCGCAGGAGATCTACGCGCTCCGGCAGAACGGCCCGGGCGGGGCCGCCTCGGTGGTCGGCGCCTACCTCGACGCCATGCTGCGCGATCCGATGGGCGCCCAGATCCTGATCCGCGAGTACCTCGACGGCGCTCCGCACCTCACGCAGCTCGCCCAGGCCGATCCGGCCCTCATCGAGCCGGTGCGCCGTGCCGCCAGCGCCATCGCGGAGAGCGGCTCGGTCCCGGACGGGATCGACCCGCTCCTGGCGGTGCTCACCGTCGGCGGCCTGGCGGCGCTGGTGGCGAGCGCGCAGGAGGCGGCCCAGCCGTTCCTGGAGCACCCGGTGCCGCCGGAGGTCTGGCGGCGGCAGGTCAACGAGCTCTTGCTGCACGGCCTGGCGCCGCGGCCCAACGGCCACGCGCAGCCGGGCTGACGCGCTGCCGGGCGGGTCGCCCGTCCCGCCGCGGCCGCGCCACCAGGTCGCCGTCCACCGCACCTCCTCCGACCGACCCTCGCCGCGCCCCCGGCGCTGCGCCGCGCTGTCCGTTGCGGCCCAGTGGCCGTGGCTCTAGTGTGCGGCGCCATGATCGCCGACGTCGTCGTGATCGGAGCGGGCGTGCAGGGCTGCGCCGTGGCCTGGCGCCTGGCCCAGGCGGGCCGCAGCGTGGTGGTGCTGGAGAAGGCCATCCCGGGCGCGGAGGCCTCCAGCGCCGCCGGCGGGATCCTCTCGCCCGGCCAGGAGGCGCTCGAGCCGGGCCCCTTCTACCGCCTGGGGCGCGCCTCCCTGGCCCGCTACCCGGACTTCGCGGCCGAGCTGGAGCAGGTGGCGGGGCTCTCCATCGGCTACCGCGGCGGCGGCACCCTCGAGGTGGCGCTGGACGACCAGCACGCCCAGCTCCTGGCCGGCCGCGCCGGCAAGCTCCACTCGGCCGGGCTGCCGGCGACGGTGCTGGACGACGCCGAGGTGAGGGCGCTCGAGCCGGGGCTCTCTCCGGAGGCCCGCGGCGCGCTCTGGTACGAGGACGAGGGCTCGCTCGATCCGCGGCTGCTCGGCCGGGCGCTCTCCATCGCGGCCGGGCGGGCCGGGGCGCGCTTCCTGACCGGCCAGGTCCGCGCCATCCGCGCGGCCGGCGGCCGGGTGGCCGGGGTGGACCACGAGCAGGGGCCCATCGACGCGCCGGTGGTGGTGCTGGCGGCCGGCGCCTGGTCGATGCAGGTGGCCGGCCACGGCCTGCCGCCCCGGGCCGTCCGGCCGGTGCGCGGCCAGATCGCGGCGGTCGACACCCGCCCGCCGCTCCTCCGGCGGGTGATCTTCTCCGGCCACGGCTACGTGGTGCCGCGCGCCGACGGCCGCATCCTGCTCGGCTCGACCATGGAGGACGTCGGCTTCGAGCGCGGCGTGACCGCGGGCGGCCTGCGCCACGTCCTGGAGGTCGGCATCGGCATCGCGCCGGGGATCGCCGGCGCGCCGGTGGTGGAGACCTGGTCCAACTTCCGGCCCTCCAGCCCGGACGGCGAGCCGATCCTCGGCCCCGGCCCGATCCTCGGCCTGCACTACGCCACCGGCCACTCCCGCGCCGGCATCCTGCTCTGCCCCATCACCGCCGAGGCCGTCGCCGCGGCGGTGCTCGGGAAGGCCCCACCGGTCGACCTGGCCCCCTTCTCGCCGGCCCGCCTGGCGCCCGGCCACCCTCAGGAGCACCGCACCCCATGAGCCCGACCGTCCGCAACCTGGCCCGCTTCTCGCTCGCCGCCTTCGTGCTGGTGGTGGTCTTCGGGACCATCCGCGCGGCCCCCACGTCGCTCCACGCCCTCCTGGCCGCCTCGCCCGAGGCGGAGAAGGCCATGGCCTCCTTCCACGCCCACTTCGACGCGCTCTGCTTCGTCGGCGCGGCGGCGCTGGCGGTGGTGCTCCACCTGCTCGGCACCGGACCGCGCGTCCCGGAGTGGGCGCCGCGCGCGCTCGCGCTCGGCTACATGGCGGGGAGCCTGCTCTTCTCCTCCGGCTACGTGGTGAAGGCCTTCGGCATCGCCTTCGCCCAGCCGGTGCTGGCCCGCGGGGTGGCCATCGCCATGATCTCCGGCGGCGGGCTGCTCCTCATCGGCGCCGCCGCGTCGGCCCTGCTGGTGCTGCGCGGCGCCGTCGACCGCTGACGGCCGGACCAGCGCGGCCCAGCCGCTCACGGCCAAGGCAGCACGGCCCGCCACGCCAGCACCAGCCCGATCGTCAACCGCTGGTAGCCCGCCACGCCGGCGCCACCGTCGGCGTGGGTCCAGGCGCCGGTGAGCGCCACCTCGAGCCGTTCCGCCAGCGGCCGGGAGAGCCGGAGCTCCAGCCGGTCGAGGTTCTCCTGCCCCTCGGCCAGCGCCTGCTGCGCCGCCAGCAGGAGGGGATCCGGGTAGCGGGTCCACTGCACGGCGGCCCGGCCGGCCAGGGTGAGCGCGGCCGGCAGCTCGACGGCCAGCGAGGCCGAGAGCCGGTGGCGCTGGAAGTCCCCGCCGGCCACGTCCGACCGGCTGTCGGTGTAGCCCCAAGCGGCGCCGAGCAGCGCCGGACCCTGCCAGCTCCAGCCGGCCTCCAGGCCCCAGGCCTCGTCCACCCGGAGCGCCGTGGCCCCGGCCGCCGGGCCGGGCCAGGCCCGGTGGTACGAGCGCGAGCCGCCGAGCGTGGCGGTGAGCTGGTGGCCCGGGGCGGGGCTCCACCGCCCGCCGAGCCAGGCCTCGGGCCCATCGGCGCGGAAGGGCCGGAGCGCGGCGAGCCGCGGGGCGAAGAGCGACCAGCCGGCGGTGAGCGTGCCGCCGAACCCCTCGCCGTCGAGGGCGAGGGTGAGCGCGCCGCGCGCCGCGGCCCGGTCGAGCTGGCCATCCCGCTCCCGGTAGTCGCTCCCCGCGGCGGACCCCAGGAGCGCCAGCGCCGGGGCCAGGGCCAGCCGGCCGGCGAGGTCGAGGCGGGAGCCGATGGCGTCGGCGCCGCTGGCCCCGGCGTGGAGGCGGCCGGCCTCGGCGGCCGTGAGGACGAGCCGCCGCCCCTCGCCGGACCAGGGGAGGCGCAGCCGGCCGAGGAGCGTCGCCGTCGCGGCGCCGTCGACCGGGCCGGGGGCGCGGTGCGGGTTGGTGTCGAGCCCCGCGCCGCCCTCCAGCCAGAGGTCGGCCCGGTCGTCCGCGGCGGCCGGTCCGGGCGCGGCGGCGAGCGCGGCGGCGAGCGCGAGGCCCGCGGCCAGTGCGGCGTTCGGGCGGTGCACGGACCGGGACGCTAGCACGCCGACCTCGCCCCGCCGGCCGGGCGGCGTCGCGCCAGCGCGCCGTGCGGAGCAGGCGGCCACGGGCCCTGACCGGTGCGGGCTCTAGCGCTCGGCGCGCGCCGCCGCCTCGAGGGCGTCGATGCGGGCGCGCAGCCCGGCCAGCTCGCGGCGCAGCGCCGCCTGGAGCTGGCGCAGCGCCTCGGCGTCCGCGGTGCCGCCCCCGCCACCGGCCGGACCGTGCTCGGCGGCGGCGCGGAGGGCCTGCGGGGCGGTCGGGCCGCCGCTGCCTCCCGGCGTGGTGGTCCCCGGGCTGGTGTTGCCGACCTGGGGCCCATCGGTCCCGGCCGCGCCGCGCTCGCTCCCGGCACCCCGGGCCCGCCCTGGCACCCCCTCGGCGAGGAGGTCGGAGCTCGCCCCCAGCGCCTCGAGCCGCTCGGCGAGGTGGGCCCGCCGCGCCAGCGCCTCGAGCTGGCGCTCCACGCCGGCCAGCGCCGCGGCCGCCTTGTCGGCCTGGTCGCGCAAGGCGTCGGCCTGCTCGCGCAGCTCCTGGGCGTCCGGCGCGGGCGAGGGCGCGGCCAGCCGGGGCGCCGCCCGCATGGCCGCCTCGATGCCGGCCGCCAGCGCCTGGGCCCGGGCCAGGAGCGGCTCGAGCTCGGCGGCACGGAGCCGCCCGGCCGCCACCTCCTGCTTCATCCGCTCGATGCGCGGCGCCAGCTCGCTGAGCTCGGCGCGCGCCGCCTCCGGGCCCGCCTCCCCGGCGGCCCTGGCCGGCGGGGCCGCGAGCAGGGCGAGGATCCCGAGCGCGAGGAGCCAGCGCCTCGCCGGCGCGCCGCGAGCGGGCCGGACGGCCCCGACGGGCGAGCGCGCCCCGGGGCGCGGCGGGAAGCTGGGCCTCATCGCGCCACCAGAGGAGCAAGCGACGTGCCGCGCGGCGGCGCGCCAACCGCCCGCCGCGCCTGGGTGCAGCGCCCCGGAGGCGGGCTCGCGGCCTCGGATCTCCGAGGGCGGCGCCGAAAACCCGAGGGCCGGGGCTGGGTGGCCTGGCTCACCGCTCGCCCTCGCCTTCCCCGCCCGCACCGCCGTCCGGCGTCCCGATGCCGTGCTTCTCCAGCTTGTAGTAGAGCGCCGAGGGCTTCAGCCCCAGCAGCCGCGCCGCCTCGGCCTTCACGCCGCCGGCCCGGGCGTAGGCCTCGGCCACCAGCCGGTGCTCCAGCTCGTCGAGCACCTCAGGCAGCGGCCGGTCCGGGCCCCCGGGCGTGGGCCAGGCGCGCGGCGCTTCGCGCACCACCGGCGGCAGGTCGTGGGCCCGGATGACCGGCCCCTCGGCGAAGACCATGGCCTGCTGCACCACGTTCTCCAGCTCCCGCACGTTGCCCGGCCAGGCGTGCCGGCCGAGCAGCGCCAGCGCCTCCGGCTCGAAGCCGGTGAGCACGCGCCCGATCCGCCCGGCGTGCTTCCCGAGGAAGTGGACCGCCAGCTCGGCCACGTCCGCGCCGCGCTCGCGGAGCGGCGGCAGCGAGAGCGGCACGATGGCCAGCCGGTAGTAGAGGTCCTGGCGGAAGGCGCCGGCGGCCACCCGGGCCTGGAGGTCGCGGTTGGTGGCCGACACCAGCCGGACGTCCACCTCGATCGGCTCCTCGCCGCCCACCCGCTCGAAGGTGCGCTCCTGCAGCACCCGCAGGAGCTTGACCTGCACCGCGGGCGGGAGCTCCCCCACCTCGTCGAGGAAGAGGGTGCCGCCGTCGGCCAGCTCGAACCGCCCCAGCTTGCGCCGCCCGGCGCCGGTGAAGGCCCCCTTCTCGTGGCCGAAGAGCTCAGACTCGAGCAGCCCCTCGGAGAGCGCGGCGCAGGAGACGGCCACGAACGGCCCGCCGCGGCGCCGCCCCTCCTGGTGGATGGCGCGGGCCACCAGCTCCTTGCCGGTGCCCGACTCGCCGGTGACCAGCACGGTGGCGTCGGTGGCGGCCACCTTGGCCACCTGCTCCCGGACCCGCTGCATGGCCTGCGAGCCGCCCAGGAGGCCGCCCGGCCCGGCCTCGCGGCGCCGGTCCTCGTCGAGCGCCGCGGCGCGCGCCCGGGCGAAGCGGGCCTGCCGCCGCTCCCGGGCGATCTCGGCCGCCTTCTCCACCCGCGCCGCCAGGAGCTCCGGGGAGAAGGGCTTCTCCACGAAGTCGATGGCCCCGGCCCGCATCGCCTCGACCGCCGCGGAGACGCTGCCGTGGGCGGTCACCACCAGCACCGTGGCCTCCGGGTCGAGCTCGCGGAGCCGGCGCACCACCTCGAGGCCGTCCACCGGCACCATGCGGAGGTCGGTCACCACCACGTCGGCCTGGCGCCGCTGGTAGGCCGCCAGCGCCTCGGCGCCGCCGCGGACGCCGCGCACCTCGTAGCCGAGCCGCGTCAGGGTGAGGACCATGCCATCGCGCATGGCGTCGCTGTCGTCGGCCACCAGGACCCGGGTCATCATGGCGAGTCTAGCCGGTGCTTGCCGAGTGGCGCAGCCGCGGGCCGGCGCGGCGGCCCGGCCGCCGGCCGGAGCGGCAGGGCCAGTCGCGCCTCGGTGCCGCCCCCGTCCCGGTCCAGGAGCTCGAGGGTGCCGCCGTGCGCCAGGGCCGCCTGGCGGGCCAGCGCCAGCCCGAGCCCGGTGCCGCGCTCGCGGGTGGTGGTGAAGGGCTGGAAGAGCCGGGCGCGGACCTCGGGGGGGAGGCCGGGGCCGCGGTCGAGCACGCTCACCACCGCCTGGCCGTCGGCGACGCGCACCGAGAGCGACGCCGCGCCACCGGGAGGCGAGGCCTCCAGGGCGTTGCGCACCAGGTTGAGGGCGGCCCGCCGCAGCAGGTGGCGGTCGGCCTCGAAGGCGCCCTCCCCGCCGGCCTGCAGCGCCACGCCGCGCGCCTGCGCCACCGGCAGGCAGAGGTCGCGGACCTCCTCGGCGAGCGAGCCACCCTCCACCGGCTCGAGGGCCAGCGGGCGCGGGCGGGCGTAGTCGAGGAACTCCTCCACCAGCCGCTTGAGCCCGTCGAGCTCCGAGCGGATGCGGGCCACCAGGGCCGCCTCGGGGCGCCCCCGGAGGTCGTCGGCCAGCGCGCCGGCGTAGAGCGCCATGGCGCCGAGCGGGTTGCGCACCTCGTGGGCGATGCCGGCCAGCATGGTCTCGCGCTCCTCGTCGCGGGCGGAGAGCGCCCGGCGCGTCTCCTCCAGGGTGCGGCGCAGCGTGGCCACCTCGCCCCGCCCGGCCACCGCCGGCATCGGCGAGGCGAGATCGCCCGCCCCCATGCGCCGCGCCGCCCCGGCCAGCGCCCGGAGCGGCCGGGTCACCGAGACCGCCGCCACCACCGCCGCCGCCGCGCCGAGCGCCCCGCCGGTCACCGCCAGCAGGAGGAGCAGGTTGCGGAAGTCGCGCAGCGAGGCGAAGGAGGGGGCCGTCCCGTGGGCCGCCACCAGCGCCACCACCTGCCCCTGGGCGTCGGCGAGCGGCGCGTAGCCGCTCTTGTAGAGCTGGCCGTCCACCCCCTCGAAGAGCACCTGGCTGGCCACGCTCCGGCCGGCCGCCACCTGCCCGAGCTCGAAGCGATCCCGCTCCAGCTCGGCGAGCGGCTCGCCGATGCGGTGGCGCCCGTCGCTGTCGAGGAGCGCGGTGCGGTCGGGGCGCGCCAGCACGAGGCGGGTGCCGGTGGCGGCCGCCAGCGCGGTGAGGCGCGCCGCCAGGTGGCCGTAGGTCCGGGTCGCCTCGTCGCCGGGCTGGAGCGCCGCCACCCGGTCGGCCGGGAGCCCGGCCGCGGCCGCCTGGGCCACCGCCACCAGCCGCGCGCCCAGCTCCGCCTCCAGGGCGCGGCGCGCCAGCCGATCGCCCACCAGCGCCATGGCCGCCAGCGCGGCGAGCGCCGGCAGCGCGGCGGCGAGGGCGAAGCGGAGGCGCACCGGAGGATGCTACCGCGCCCTGGCCCGCTACTCCGAGAGGTCGATCATCGGCACGCCGTAGAGGCCGGACGGCAGGTAGGCGACGCCGTCGCCCACCACCACGTCCTGCACCCAGCCGTCGGTCCTGGCGAAGCGCTGGAAGGCCGGGCGGGTCGGGTCGGTGAGGTCGTAGACCAGCACCCCCTGATCCTGCCAGCCGGACTGGAGGAAGAGCTTGCCCCCGCCGGCCTTGGAGACCCAGGCCCAGGCCCCGTCGATGACCTGGCTGCTGGTGAGCCGGAGCGCCGCGAGGTCCACCGTCTGGAGCCGGAGCGCGTAGCTGCCGGCGCTCCAGTCGGAGGTGGCCAGGTAGGCGTGGCCGCCGGCCCGCACCGCGCCGGAGGGGTAGCCGGGCAGCGCCACGCTGCCGTCCAGCACCGCGCCGGTCCCGTCGAGGTGGAGGCCGTGCAGCCAGGTGGTGCTGGCGCTGGACGCGCTGGACCAGGTCGGCTCGAGCGTGTAGACGGACCGGCCGTCCTCGGAGGCGGCGAAGAGCACGCCCGGCACGTTGACCTTGGCGAGCAGCACCGGCGCCGCCGGGTCGGTCACGTCGATCCGGTCGAGGTAGTAGCGCCCCCAGGCGGTGCCGTCGTAGACCCGGTACTGCTCCGGGCCCCACTCGAAGTGGGTCAGCCAGAGGTACGGGCCGGAGGCCGTGAGCCCCCAGGACCAGGCGCTCCCCGGGATGGCGAGCGACGAGGCGAGCCTCGGCCGGTCGGGGTCCGAGAGGTCGTAGAGCTTGAGCTCGTCCACCGGGTAGCAGGGCGCGGTGACGCAGGCGATCCAGCGGAGGTGGTGGAGCGCCAGCACGCTGCCGGTGAGCACCGCCTCCCCGCCCCAGCCCCACCACCCGCCGTCGCTCACCGCGGAGTCGCCCTGGCCGACCGGGAGCTTCCCGCGCACCACCGGGTGGAGCGGATCGGCGAAGTCCACCGCCTGGAGCCAGCCACCGCCCGTCATGTAGTCGGTGGCCAGCACCCAGACGACGTCGCCGACCGGGAACATGCGCGCCTGCGGCGCCGGCAGCTTCAGGCTGGCCAGCGGCGTGGGCGCGTCCGGCTCGCGCAGCGGCGTCACCACGAGCTCGGTGTCGCCGCGGCTCCAGTCGCCGCAGAGCTCCACCAGCGCGGTGGCCAGCGGCGCCACCGCCTGGACCGGCCGGGCCAGATCGAGCCGCGCCAGCTCGGTGGGCGCCGCGCGATCCGAGGCGTCGATGACCTGGAGCGCCTGGTCGGAGAAGGCGGCCAGCCGCCGCCCGCCGGCGTCGAGCGGGAAGGCCCGCTTGGGCGCGCCGGGGTGGGCCAGGAGGCCGCGCAGCACCAGCGCATCGCGCTGGTAGTCGATGAGCTGGGTGCCGCCCAGGTAGGACCAGGTGGCGGCGTCCCAGCCCTGGGCCGGCACCAGGACGAGGCCGAAGGAGGCGGGCGGCGGGTCGAAGACCAGGAAGGCCTTGCGCAGGTCGTCGGTCGAGGCGCCGGTCCAGCCGTACTGGCCGCCGAAGGTGACGCGGGAGAGGAGGCGCGGCGCGGCCGGGTCGGCCACGTCGATGAGCGAGGCGGCGAGCTGCCAGGAGACCCCCGCCTCGCTGGTGCGCCCCAGCGCCAGGAGCCGGTCGCCGCGCGGCTCGATGAAGTCGAGCTGGCCCGGCATCTCGAGGTGGCCGGTCACCTTCGGCGCGGCCGGATCGCTGGCGTCGATCACCCAGAGCGGGTCCATGGCCTTGGCGGTGACCAGGTAGACGCGCGGGCCGTCGAAGCGGGCCGCGGTGAGCGACTCGTCGATCTGCACGGCCAGGCTGGAGAGCGGGGTGGCCTCGGCCGGCGTCGGCGAGGTCCAGGTGCGCAGGGTGGCCCCCTGGTTCCAGCCGGCGGCGAGCACCGCGCGGAAGAGGCCGGTGGCGCCGTCGAAGTCCATGGCCCAGCGGTCGTTGACGAGGCCGTCCGCGCTGAACGGCACGCCGGCCGAGAGCTTGCCGGCCGCGTCGGAGGTGTCCACCGGCGCGAACCAGGTCACCGGGCCGTAGGCGCGGGTGGCGTCGCCCTGCCAGCCGGCGAAGGCCAGGGTGGTGCGGGCGGCGGTGGCGTGGGCGTGGACCGACCAGCCGGTGGCGGCGAGCTCCACGCGATCGACCGCGACCGGGTGGGCCGGGTCGCTCACCTCGAAGCTGGCCACGAAGACGGCGTCGGCGTTCTCGGCCGGCTTGGCCGGGCTGCCGGAGGCCGGGGCCGCCGTGCCGGTGGCGGCCCCGCCGGCCGAGTCGAGCGCCGCCACCGGGGAGGTCCAGCCGTACCAGGACCAGCGGTGCGACACGACGTAGAGCACGTCGCCCACCAGGCGCGAGGTCTCCACCTGCCCCTCGATGGCGAGGTCGCCCACCACCACCGGGTGGGCCGGGTCGGCGAGGTCGACCGCCAGCAGCCGCGAGGTCCGCTCCGGCCGCGCGCCGCCGTCGAGCATCGGCAGGTAGGCGAAGGCGTCGCTCACCAGCACGAGGGCGGTGGTGCCGCGCAGGTAGAGGTCCACCGGCGTGCCGGTCACCGGCACCCGCGCCAGGAGGCGGGGGTGGGCCGGGTCGGCCAGGTCGATCACCTGGAGGCCGCGGTAGCCGTTCAGCACGAAGAGCAGGTCGCCGGAGCGCTGGTAGACGTCGGCCTCCTCGACGGTGCGGGCCGCGCCGGAGGGGGAGCCGGAGGCGCCGTCGGTGGTGGTCGTGCCCGGGGTGGCCGCCTCGGGGGCGCCGTTGACGCCGCCGGAGACCCGCCCGTCGGCGCTGGCCGAGCGGCCGCCCGGCGGCTGGGACTGGAAGGTGCTGGTCCCGGGGTCGTGCGGGCCGTCGCTCGCCCCGCGGCTGCATGCCGCGGCGAGGGCGAGCAGGGCGACGGCGGACACCAGGCGGGTGGTGGTCATGTGCGGCCTCCGGCACGGGGCATGATCGGCGATCCAGCCCTCCACGAAGCATGGTGCGTGCCACCGCCAACAGCCCGTACGCCCTCGAATCGTACCGCCGGCGCTCGCGGGAAGGCGAGGGTGGGCCTCGGCTTTTCGAGGCCGGGTGGGGTACGGCCCCACCTCGGTGCGCCGCGGCCGGTCCCGGCCTGGCACCCGCCCCGCCGCCGTGGCACCCTGGCCGGGCCTTGAGATCCAGCCGCGCCGCCGTCCTCGCCCTCCTCGCCCTGACCGCCTGCAGCCGCCTCGGTTCCTGCGGCGCCCGCGGCGGCGCGCCGGCCGCCGGGTCCCGGGGGGAGCAGGCGGCTGGCGGCCCCGGTGAGCCGGCGAGGCCGGCCGGACCTTTCTCGCCGGGCGCTGCCGCGCCGACCTCGCCGGGCGACGCCGCTTCGACCGCTGGGCCGCCGGTGCGCCCCCCCTTCCGCTGCCTGCCGGAGGACGAGCCGAGCCCGGCCGCGCTCCTCCACCAGGCGGCCAGGGCCCTCGACGAGGAGCGGCCCGACGACGCGCTCGGCTGCGCCGACGAGGCGCTGCGGCTCGCCCCGCGCGGCGTGCGCGCCCTGGTGCTGCGCGGCGAGGCGTTGGCGGCGCTCGACCGGGTGCCGGACGCCCAGCTGGCGCTGACCCGCGCGCTGGCCGTCGATCCCGCGGACACCCCGGCCCTGGCCGCCGCGGCCGACCTCCACGTGCGGCGGCTCGGCGGCGCACACGACGCCCTGGAGGCCGGGCTGGAGCAGGCGCTGCGCGGCCTGCGGGCGCTGGCGCGGGTGCCGCGGCGCGAGCCCGGGCTGGCGGTCCGGCTCGAGCTGGCGGCCGCGGCGGCGCTCTCCGACCTGGGGCGGCCGGCCGAGGCGCTGCCGCACGCCGAGCGGGCCAGCGCGCTCGACCCGGAGGAGCCGGCGGCGCAGAGCGAGCGCGGCTTCGCGCTGTTCGAGCTCTGCCGCTTCGACGAGGCGCGCGCCGCCTTCCAGGCCGCGCTGGCCCTGGCCCCCGGCGACGCCTGGGCGCTCCACCACCTCGGGCTCCTGGCGGAGCGGCGCGGCGACCTCGCCGAGGCCGAGCGGCTCCTCGGCCAGGCGACCCGGGTGTCCCCCAAGGACTTCCCGCCGCCGGTCGCCATGCCGGCCGAGCCCTTCGCCGCCGAGGTGGCGCGGGCGGTGCGCGAGCTCCCCCCCGACGACCGGCGGGCCCTCGACGGCATCCCGGTCCAGGCGGCCGATCTCCCGGCGCTGGCCGACCTCACCGAGGGGCAGCCGCCGCTCTCGCCCACCATCCTCGGGCTCTTCCGCGGCCCGCCCATCGACGAGCGGTGCCGACCCGAGGACGGCGATCCCTGCCGCTCCATCGTCCTCTACCGCCGGAACCTGGCCCGCTTCGCCCACACGCCGGCCGAGCTCCTGCGGCAGATCCGGGTCACGCTGACGCACGAGCTCGGCCACCTGCGGGGCGAGGACGACGACGCCCTGCGGGATCGGGGGCTGCAGTGACGGGCGGCGCGCCGGCGCCGCCGCGGCTAGAATCCCCTCTTCCCAGGGAGCACGCCATGAACCGATCGAACCGCACCGCCGCCCTCCTCCTGGCCGTCCTCGCCGCCGGGGCGCTGGCCGGCTGCGGCACCTCCAAGGCCTCCGAGTGCTCCGCGGGGCAGGAGAAGGCCGACATCCACTCGGTCGCCACCGACTGGTACCTCTGGAAGGACGAGCTGGCTACGGTGGACGCCGGCGCCTTCGACGACCCCTCCGCCTACCTCGACGCGCTCACCGCCGGGCCGCGGGCCGACCAGCGGGACCGCCACTTCAGCTACCTGACCACCAAGGCGGCCAGCGCCGCCTTCTTCGACGAGGGGGAGAACCTCGGCTACGGCTTCGGCCTCGACACCCGCGGCACCCAGCTCTTGGTGGCCCAGACCTTCCCCGCCTCGCCGGTCTCGGCCGCCGGCCTGTCGCGCGGCGACGAGCTCGTCGCCATCGCCGCCGAGGTGGCCGGGCTCGGCGCCGCGGAGGCCCAGGTCTCGGAGATCCTGCGGCGGGCCTCCGCCCCGGCCACCGACCCGACGGCCGACCGGGCCGCCCTCTCCAAGGCCCTCGGCTCGGGGCAGGTGAGCACCCGCGCCTTCCGCGTGAAGAAGCTCGGCGCCACCGCCACCGTCGATCTGACCATGACGAGCGCCATCTACAGGCTCGACCCGGTGCCGGGCCTGGCGGCGCCCACCGTCCACACCGTGGGCGATCGGAGGATCGGCTACCTGCCGCTCCGCTCCTTCATCACCCCGGCCGAGGCCGACCTCCGCACCCTGGCCGCCAGCCTCAAGGCGGCCGGGGTCACCGACCTCATCGTGGACCTGCGCTACAACGGCGGCGGCCTGCTCAGGACCGCCAACGTGCTGCTCGACCTCCTGGGCGGGGCGCGGGCCGCCAGCGACCTGGCCTACGACTGGAAGTTCAACGCCGCCCACGCCGGCGCGGTCTCGCCCGTCTACTTCGCCCCCGAGGGGGGCTCGCTCTCGCCGACCCGGGTGGCCTTCATCCAGCGGGGCGGCTCCGCCTCGGCGAGCGAGCTGGTGGTCAACGCGCTCCTGCCCTACCTGGCCCCGGCGGCGGGCCCCGCCAACCTCGCCATCATCGGCGACCGGAGCTACGGAAAGCCGGTGGGCCAGATGTTCTTCGACCGGCCCAACTGCGACTGGCTCCTCGCGCTCATCACCTTCCGGCTGGTCAACGCCGACGGGATCGGCGAGTACTACCAGGGGCTGCCGTACACCGGCTTCCCCGGCGCCACCTGCCTGGCCGCCGACGACCTGGACCACCCGCAGGGCTCGGCCGACGAGGCCTCCACCCGGGCGGCGCTCGACTGGATCACCGGGGGCACCTGCGCCGGCGGCCCCATCCTGCCCGCCACCCCCGCGCTGGCGGCCCGGCGGCGGCTGGAGCGCGACGCCTTCGAGGCGAGCGCGCCGACCCTGGCGCAGCGGCAGATCCCGGGGCTGTACTGAGTTCCAGGGGGCGCACCGCCCCCTCCCCATCGGCAAAGCCGCTGGGGCCCCACCCCCCGAGAAGATGCCGCTCCGCGGGCCGGGGGCGCACCGCCCAAGAAGGAGCCGCTCCGCGGGCCCGGGCTGCGCCCGGGTCGTGAAGGGGGGGGGCGCACCGCGCCCTACCGCGCCCGCTCGAGCAGCGACTCGTAGAGCTTCTCGTACTGGGCGGCGCTCCGGTCCCAGGAGAAGTCCTGCGCCATGCCCCGCTTCACCATGGCCGTCCAGGCGCGGCGGTCCTGGTAGAGCTCCTCGGCCCGCTGCAGCGCCAGCAGCATGGCGCGCGGGTCGTAGTCGTCGAAGGTGAAGCCCGTCCCCTTCCGCCAGCCGTCGTAGTCCTGCACCGTGTCGGCCAGGCCGCCCACCCGCCGCACCACCGGCACCGTGCCGTAGCGGAGCGAGTAGAGCTGGTTCAGGCCGCAGGGCTCGAACCGGCTCGGCATGAGGAACACGTCGCCGCCCGCCTCCAGGCGGTGCGCCAGCCCCTCGTCGAAGCCGATGCGGACCGCCAGCTTGTGCCCGTTCCAGCGGGCCGCCTCGGAGAAGGCGTGCTCCCAGTCGCGCCGCCCGCTCCCCAGGAGCGCGATCTGCACGTCGCGCCGCAGCAGCATGGGCAGCGCCGCCAGCACCAGATCCATGCCCTTCTGGTCGGCCAGCCGGCCCACCATGACGATGAGCGGCACGTCCTCCCGCGCCGGCAGCCCCAGCTCCTCCTGCAGGGCCGCCTTGCAGGCCCGCTTGCCGGAGAGGTGGGCCGCGTCGTAGGGCACCGGCAGGTGGAGGTCGGCGGCCGGGTTCCACTCGTGGTGGTCGATGCCGTTCAGGATGCCGTGGAGGTCGCGGTGGCGCTGCCGGAGCAGGCCGTCCAGCCCCCAGCCGCCCTCCGGCGTGGCGATCTCCTTGGCGTAGGTCGGCGAGACGGTGGTGATGGCGTCGGAGAAGACCAGCCCGGCCTTCATGAAGTTGAGCCGGTCGTGGAACTCCATGGCGTCGAGGCGGAAGACCTCCCAGGGCAGCTCGAGCGCCGGCAGGACCTCCTTCCGGAAGACCCCCTGGTAGGCCAGGTTGTGCACCGTGAAGACGCTGCGCAGCTTGCCGATCACCGGGTCCTCGCCCCGCTCGTGGCGGGTCATCCAGGCGGCCAGGCCGGTCTGCCAGTCGTTGAGGTGGAGGATGCGCGGCTCGAGGCCGAAGGCCGCCGGCAGCTCCAGGGCGGCGCGGCACAGGTAGGTGAACCGCTCGGCGTTGTCGCCGTACTCCTGCGGCCCGTCCCCGTAGAGCCCGCGGCGGTGGCCGTAGTACTGGAGGTGCTCCACCAGGTAGTGGGTCAGGGTGCCGCGCCTGCGCACGAAGACGGTGGTCGGGTCGGCCCAGCGGACCCGCAGGGCCCGGTGGAGCGCCTCGAAGCCGTGCTTCGCCGGGTCGATGGAGCCGTAGCGCGGCGAGACCACGCTGACGGCGTGGCCGCGGGCCGCCAGGGCCGCCGGCAGCGCGGCCGCCACGTCGCCCAGCCCCCCCGACTTGGAGAGCGGCGCCACCTCGGAGGCGACGAAGAGGATCTCCATGCGCCGCTGCGCCTAGGCGCCCACCTTGCGGAGGAACTCGGCCGCCTCCTCGGGCGGGACCGGGTTGATGTGGAAGCCCGAGCCCCACTCGAAGCCTGCCACCTGGGTCAGCGCCGGCATGACCTCGATGTGCCAGTGGTAGGAGGGCGTCGGCAGGTCGCGCAGCGGGTTGGTGTGGACCATGAAGTTGTAGGGCGGGTCGCCCAGCGCCGCCGAGAGGCGCCGGAGCGTGCTCCGGAGCGCCTGGGCGCACTGCCCCAGCCGCTCCTTCGGCTCGGCCTCGAAGTTCGACTCGTGGCGCTTCGGCACGATCCAGGTCTCGAAGGGGCTGCGCGGGGCCCAGGGAGCGAAGGCCACGAACTCCTCGTTCTCGAAGACCAGGCGGGAGCGCTCCTTGCGCTCCTGGGTCACCATGTCGCAGTAGATGCACCGCTCCCGGTGCTCGAAGTGCCGGCGGGCGCCGTCGATCTCGTCCTGCACCTGGCGGGGC
>Ga0209261_10000150_pt1 | contig 18475 bp, 32 predicted proteins | sample DOMMetBare1Fresh_FD_187470 | JGI IMG/M metagenome (GOLD analysis project Ga0209261, IMG submission 187470) | Wetland sediment microbial communities from St. Louis River estuary, USA, under dissolved organic matter induced mercury methylation -... | ecosystem: Environmental > Aquatic >...
CCCTGCACGGTGCGCCGACCTGGTTGGGCGGCCCAGCCGGAGAAGCCGGAGCCGTCGTACCCCAGGTCGAGGCGCAGGCGCAGGGGCGCGCTCGGCGACTCGGGGACCGTGCCGGAGTGAGGTCTCAGTCCTCGTCCTTGGACTTGCCGGCCTCGGTGAAGCCCGCCTCCTCGGCAGCGACCGCGGTGCGGAAGTACACCTCGGCCACGGTCTTGTCGTACCAGGGCGAGGCCGGGGTGTGGTACTTCATCGAGTCCCGGTTCCCCTTGACCAGGAAGCCCTCCGGGGCCTCTCCGTCGTCCAGGGGCAGCCGCGAGTCGGGACCGTACGGCCCGGACTCGCTGTCCTCGGAGACGGTGTCGCTGGCCGGCGGTTCGGCGTCGGTCGCGTCGACCACCGCGCCCTCGGCCGCCGGAGCCTCGGGCGCGGCGACCTTGTCGGTCTCCTCTGCCGTTCGGGCCTTCTCGGCCTTCGCCGAGGTGGCCGTGGCGACCCGCTTGGTGGCGGCCTCGGCCTCCCTGACGGTGGCCTGCTTGGCGCTGACCGGCTCCAGGACCAGCTCGATCACGGCCATCGGGGCGTTGTCGCCCTTCCGGTTCCCGATCTTCGTGATGCGGGTGTAGCCACCGTTGCGCTCGGCCATCGCCGGGGCGATCTCGGTGAACAGCTCGTGCACCACGGACTTGTCACGCACCACCGTGAGCACCCGCCGGCGCGCGGCGAGGTCGCCGCGCTTGGCAAACGTGATCAGACGCTCGGCGAGCGGGCGGACCCGCTTCGCCTTGGCCTCGGTGGTCGTGATGCTGTGGTGCTCGAACAGCTGCGTGGCGAGGTTGGCCAGGAGCAGCCGCTCGTGGGCCGGTCCACCACCCAGACGCGGACCCTTGGAGGGCGTGGGCATGTCGGTCGTTCTCCTCGATCAGCGGGTCAGCAGGGTCACCATGAGGGCAGGCTCAGAGCTGCTCGTCCTCGGCGAAGGACATGTCGTCGTCGGCGCCGTAGCTGTCGACGACCAGCGCCGGGTCGAACCCGGGCGGGCTGTCCTTGAGCGCCAGGCCCATGCCGTGCAGCTTCGCCTTGACCTCGTCGATCGACTTGGCGCCGAAGTTGCGGATGTCGAGCAGGTCGGCCTCGCTGCGCGCGACCAACTCGCCGACGGTGTGGATGCCCTCCCGCTTGAGGCAGTTGTAGGAGCGGACGGTGAGGTCCAGCTCCTCGATCGGCAGCGCGAGATCGGCGGCCAGGGCGGCGTCGGACGGCGACGGGCCCATGTCGATGCCCTCGGCCTCGACGTTGAGCTCACGGGCCAGACCGAACAGCTCGACCAGGGTCTTGCCGGCGGAGGCCATCGCGTCACGCGGCTGGGTCGAGGGCTTGGTCTCGACGTCCACGATCAGCCGGTCGAAGTCGGTCCGCTGCTCGACGCGGGTGGCCTCGACCTTGTAGGTCACCTTGAGCACCGGCGAGTAGATCGAGTCGACCGGGATCCGGCCGATCTCGGCGTCGCCGGACTTGTTCTGCTGCGCCGAGACGTAGCCGCGGCCACGCTCGACGGTCAGCTCCATCTCGAGCTTGCCCTTGCCGTTCAGGGTGGCGATGTGCAGGTCGGGGTTGTGCACCTCGACGCCGGCAGGCGGGGCGATGTCGGCAGCGGTGACGGTGCCGGGACCCTGCTTGCGCAGATACATCACGACCGGCTCGTCGTGCTCGCTGGAGACCACGAGCTGCTTGATGTTGAGGATCAGCTCGGTGACGTCCTCCTTGACCCCGGGCACCGTGGTGAACTCGTGCAGGACGCCGTCGATCCGGATGCTGGTGACGGACGCGCCGGGGATCGAGGACAGCAGCGTGCGGCGCAGGCTGTTGCCGAGGGTGTACCCGAAACCGGGCTCGAGCGGCTCGATGACGAACCGGGACCGGTGGTCGTTGACGACCTCTTCGGTGAGGCTGGGCCTCTGGGCAATGAGCATTTTCTCGTGTGTCCTTCCGGCGTCCGCTATATGACGCCTGATGGATGAGGGACGAAGCCCCTCGTCTGGTGTGTTCTTGTCGTTCGTTCTTGCTCTTCGGTCTGGCGTCTTCCGGGGGGCTCACGGGGGGGCGCAGCCCCCCGTGGGTCTACTTCGAGTAGAGCTCGACGATCAACTGCTCCTGGACGGCGGTGTCGATGACCTGACGCGCCGGCAGGGCGTGGACCAGGATCCGCATCCGGTTCGGGATGACCTCGAGCCAGGCGGGCACGGTGCGCTCGCCGGACTCGGCACGGGCCACCACGAACGGGGTCAGCTCGACCGAGCCGGCCCGGACCTCCACGATGTCGTTCTCGCTGACCCGGTAGCTCGGGATGTCGACCTTCACGCCGTTGACGGTGAAGTGACCGTGCCGGACGAGCTGGCGGGCCATGTCGCGGGACTTGGCGTAGCCCGCCCGGAACACGACGTTGTCGAGACGGGACTCGAGGATGCGCAGCAGGTTCTCACCGGTCTTGCCCTGCTTGCGGTTGGCCTCTTCGTAGTACCCGCGGAACTGCTTCTCGAGCACGCCGTAGATGCGCGCAGCCTTCTGCTTCTCGCGCATCTGGAGCAGGTACTCGCTCTCCTTGATGCGCGCGCGGCCGTGCTCACCCGGGGGGTAGGGACGGATCTCGATCGGGCACTTCGGGGAGTCGCACTTGGCTCCCTTGAGGAACAGCTTGGTCTTCTCGCGGCGGCAGCGCTTGCAGTCAGCGCCCGTATAACGCGCCATGTGGTTCGGTTCTCCTTCGGCTGGTCTGGTGGCGGCGCGTCAGACGCGGCGACGCTTCGGCGGACGGCACCCGTTGTGCGGAGTGGGCGTGACGTCCTGGATCGAGCCGACCTCGAGGCCGGTGGCCTGCAGCGAGCGGATCGCCGTCTCACGGCCCGAGCCCGGGCCCTTGACGAAGACGTCGACCTTGCGCATGCCGTGTTCCTGCGCTCGGCGGGCGGCCGCCTCGGCGGCCATCTGCGCGGCGAACGGAGTGGACTTGCGCGAGCCCTTGAAGCCCACCTGACCGGCCGAGGCCCACGAGATCACGGCGCCGGTGGGGTCGGTGATGGACACGATCGTGTTGTTGAACGTGCTCTTGATGTGCGCGTGGCCGTGGGAGACGTTCTTCTTCTCCTTGCGGCGAGGCTTGCGGGCGCCGGCAGCGGCGCGCTTGGTGGGGGGCATTACTTCTTCCCTGCCTTCTTCTTGCCGGCGACGGTGCGCTTCGGGCCCTTGCGGGTGCGGGCGTTGGTCTTGGTGCGCTGACCGCGCACCGGTAGGCCACGGCGGTGCCGCAGGCCCTCGTAGCAGCCGATCTCGACCTTGCGACGGATGTCCGCGGCGACCTCGCGCCGCAGATCACCCTCGACCTTGAACGTGCCCTCGATGTAGTCGCGCAGTTTGACCAGCGATTCGTCGTCGAGGTCCTTTACCCGCAGGTCCGGGCTGACCCCGGTGGCCTCGAGCGTCTCGAGGGCGCGAGTCCGCCCGATGCCGAAGATGTAGGTGAGCGCGACCTCGAGCCGCTTGTCGCGGGGGAGGTCGACGCCGACGAGACGTGCCATGTAGTGGGTCCTGTCCGATCCTTCTCGTACGCAGAGGTTCTGAAGCAGCACCGTTCCCGGTCGGCCGAGGTTGACATGCCCCGTCCGGCGGGTCCCCGGCCTCTGGTCCGGGGGTGGCGTCCCGGGTGTCCCCCGGGGGTCGGGTACTGCGGTGGGTGGTGCGATGTGGTGCTGGTGATCACTACCGGATCCCCGGCGGCCGGTCTCAGCCCTGGCGCTGCTTGTGCCGCTGGTTCTCGCAGATCACCATGACCCGCCCGTGACGGCGGATCACCTTGCACTTGTCGCACATCTTCTTGACGCTCGGCTTGACCTTCATCGCCTGGCTTCCGGGCTGGACGTCACGGGTGGACGGCCCCGGAAGGCGTTCACCAGCAGCGTCGTCGTGGGCGGGTTACTTGTAGCGGTAGACGATGCGACCGCGGGACAGGTCGTAGGGGCTGAGTTCCACCACCACACGGTCCTCGGGCAGGATCCGGATGTAGTGCTGGCGCATCTTGCCGGAGATGTGGGCGAGCACCTTGTGGCCGTTGCTGAGCTCCACGCGGAACATCGCGTTCGGTAGAGCCTCCACCACGGTGCCCTCGATCTCGATGACCCCGTCCTTCTTGGGCATGTCCTCCGCAATCTCTCGTCATACCGGTGCTGCGTGTCGCCTCACGCGTGACGGAACCTCCGGCGACCAGACCAGCCGCGGGGCCGCCTGGGAGGGACAAAGCTGCACGTGAGCCAGCAGGTGAGTCTACGCCAGGAGGCGCGCCGAAAAGAAATCGAGGTCAGTCACCCATCGGGGCGAAACGGGACGGTCCGTCGTCGGTCAGGGCGGCCAGGGCGGCCAGGTCCGCCTCGCCGCCGTCGCGGGCGGTGAGTACCCACACCCCGCCCTCGTGCAGGGCGACCGAGTGCTCCCAGTGCGCGGCCCGGCTGCCGTCGCGGGTGGACACCGTCCACTCGTCGGCCAGCACCGTGGTGGCCGGGTGGCCGACGGTCAGCATCGGCTCGATGGCCAGGCAGATCCCCGGCTTCAGCTTCGGCCCGCGGTCCCGGGTTCGATGGTTGAGCACGTGCGGGTCCTGGTGCATCTCGGTGCCGATGCCGTGCCCGCCGTACTCCTCGACCAGGCCGTACCGCCCGGCGACGAAGTCCTCGATCGCGGCGCCGATCGCGTTCAGCCGCTCCCCCACCGCCATCGCTGCAATGCCGTGCCAGGTCGCCTGTTCGACGGCGGCGACCAGCTCGGCGTCCTCCGGGTCGGGCTCGGCCGCCCCGGGTCCGGGGCCTGGCACGATGGCGCTGAACGCGGCGTCCCCGTGCCAGCCGGCCACGATCGCACCGCAGTCGACCGAGATCAGATCGCCCGCACCCAGCACCCGCGGCCCGGGGATCCCGTGCACCACCTCGTCGTTGACCGAGATGCAGGTGGACGCCGGGTAGGGCGGGTGGCCGTAGCCGACGAAGGACGGCGTCCCGCCGGCACTGCGGATCACGTCCTCGGCGACGGCGTCGAGTTCCTCGGTACTCACCCCGGGACGCAGTTCGCGCCGGACCGCGTCGAGCGCGTCCGCGACCAGCAGCCCTGCCGTCCGCATCGTGCGGATCTGGTTCGGGGTCTTGTACTGGATCCTGTCCCGGCCCAACATCGGCGCCGCCCTACCGCCCGTCGAGCGCGGCGAAGAGCCGGTCGGTGACCTCGTCCACACCACCCATGCCGTCCACCCGCAGCAGCAGGCCACGGCCGTCGTAGAGGCCGATCAGCGGCGCGGTCTCCTCGGCGTAGACGTCCTGCCGGTGCCGGATCACGGCCTCGGTGTCGTCCTCGCGGGCCTCGATCTGGGCCCGTTTCAGCAGCCGCTGGATCAGCGCCTCGGTGTCGGCGGTGATCAGCACCACCGCGTCCAGCTTGGTGCCGGCCTCGGCGAGCATGCCGTCCAGCGCCTCGACCTGCGCCGCGTTGCGCGGGTAGCCGTCGAGCAGGAAGCCCGGCGCCACGTCGTCCTGCGCGAGCCGGTCCCGGACCATGTCGTTGGTCACCTCGTCGGGCACCAGCCGGCCGGAGGAGGTGAAGCTCTGTGCCAGCCTGCCCAGCTCGGTGCCGCCCTTGATGTTGCTGCGGAAGATGTCACCCGTGGAGATCGCGGGGATGCCGAGCCGAGCAGCCAGGTGCACTGCCTGGGTTCCCTTGCCGGCACCGGGAGGACCGAGCAGCACCAGTCTCATCGCACAACCTTTCGCCTCGCCCGTCCGGACATCGCAGCAGGAGCCGCCACGATACCCAGCGGCGGCAGGCCCGGACAGACACGGATCACGTCCTGCGGGGAACGGACCGCCGGATGCGCCGTCGGGGCGCCCGATCCGGCCCGAGTCAGGGCCCGAGGTCGGGGCTCGAGGTCAGCGCAGGAAGCCCTCGTAGTGACGCTGTTGCAGTTGGGATTCGATCTGCTTGACGGTCTCCAGGCCGACCCCGACCACGATCAGGATCGACGTGCCGCCGAACGGGAAGGAGCTCTGGTTGGCCTGGATCAGCCCGAAGGCGACCAGCGGGATCAGGGAGATGAGGGCCAGGTAGATCGATCCGGGCAGGGTGATCCTCGACAGCACGTACGCCAGGTACTCGGCCGTGGGACGCCCCGCCCGGATGCCCGGGATGAACCCGCCGTACTTCTTCATGTTCTCCGCGACCTCGTCCGGATTGAACGTGATGGCCACGTAGAAGTAGGTGAAGAAGATGATCAGAGCGGTGTAGAGCAGCATGTACAGCGGGTGGTCGCCGCGCTCCAGGTACCGGCGGATGAAGGTCACCCAGCCGGCGGTGCTGTTCCGCTGGAACCCGGTGACCAGGATCGGCAGGTAGAGCAACGACGAGGCGAAGATGACCGGGATGACGCCGGCCATGTTCACCTTGATCGGGATGTAGGTGCTCGTCCCGCCGTACATCCGGCGACCGATCATCCGCTTGGCGTACTGCACCGGGATCCGGCGTTGCGACTGTTCGACGAAGACCACCAGCGCCATCACGACGATGCCGATCAGCAGCACCAGGGCCAGGATGTCCCAGCCCCGGCCGGAGGCGTCGTTCTGCTGCTTGATGCCCCACAGCGCACCCGGGAAGGTGGCCGCGATCGAGGTGAAGATCAGCAACGACATACCGTTACCGACGCCACGCTCGGTGACCAGCTCACCGAGCCACATGATCAGCCCGGTGCCCGCGGTGAGCGTGATCACCATCAGCAGGACGGTCCAGATGTCCTCGCGCGGGACGATGTCGGCGGTGCAGCTGTCGCCGAAGACCTGGTTCGCCCGGGCCATCGCCACCAGCGTGGTGGACTGCAGGATCGCCAGCCCGATGGTGAGGTAACGGGTGTACTGGGTGAGCTTGGTGGTGCCGCTCTGGCCCTCGTCCTTGAGCGCCTCGAACCGCGGGATCACCACGGTGAGCAACTGGATGATGATGCTCGCCGTGATGTACGGCATGATCCCCAACGCGAAGATGCTCAGCTGGAGCAGCGCCCCGCCACTGAACAGGTTGGCCAGCCCCAGCGTCGCCGCCAGCCCGCCCTGCGCGTTGTTCTCGATCTGTCCGATACAGGTGCGTACCGCGCGGTAACTGACCCCCGGGGTGGGGATGAACGACCCCAGCCGGAACACGGCCATGATCGCCAACGTGAAGAGCAGCTTGCGGCGCAGGTCAGGGGTGCGGAACGCCCGGGCGAACGCGGTGAGCACGGAGCCTCCTGATCACTCGTTCGAGGTGCGGGCCGGTCTGGCGGGTCTGGCGCTGGGGCACTCAGTCCGTCGCGACCGACCCGCCGGCAGCAGTGATCTTCTCCTGCGCGCTGGCGGAGAAGGCGTCGACACTCACCTGGAGCTTGACGTTCACCTCACCGGTACCCAGCACCTTGACCGGGTGACCGGCGCGGACGGCGCCCTTGGCCACCAGGTCGTCGACGGTCACCACGCCGCCCTCGGGGTACAGCGCAGCGAGACGGTCCAGGTTGACCACCTGGTAGGTGACCCGGAAGGGGTTCTTGAACCCGCGCAGCTTGGGCAGGCGCATGTGCATCGGCATCTGGCCACCCTCGAAGGCGGCAGACACCTGGTACCGCGCCTTGGTGCCCTTGGTGCCGCGCCCGGCGGTCTTGCCCTTGCCCGCCTGACCACGACCCACTCGGGTCTTCGGCGTGCGCGCGCCCGGCGCCGGCCGCAGGTGGTGCACCCGCAGCGGCTTCTCGGCTCCCGTGTCGGCAGCCATCGTCAATCGACCTCCTTGACGGTCACCAGGTGGCGGACCGCCTCGACCATCCCACGGATCTCGGGACGGTCCTCCTTCACGACAGTGTGGCCGATCCGCTTCAGACCCAGCGAACGCAGGGTCTCGCGGTGCTCGGCCAGGCCGCCGATCTTCGACTTGACCTGGGTCACCTCGAGCCGTTTGGTCCCAGCCATCACGCACCCGTTCCCGCCCGGGCGCGCAGCAGCGCGGCCGGGGCGACGTCCTCGATCGGCAGGCCGCGCCGGGCCGCGACCGACTCGGGCCGCTCCAGGCCCTTCAGCGCGGCCACCGTGGCGTGCACGATGTTGATCGCGTTGTCCGAGCCGAGCGACTTGCTCAGCACGTCGTGGACCCCGGCACAGTCCAGGACGGCGCGCACCGGACCACCGGCGATCACGCCGGTACCGGGCGAGGCCGGCTTGAGCAGGACGACGCCCGCCGCCGCCTCGCCCTGGATCGGGTGCGGGATGGTGCCCTGGATCCGGGGGACCTTGAAGAAGTGCTTCTTGGCCTCCTCGACCCCCTTGGCGATCGCCGCGGGCACCTCTTTGGCCTTGCCGTAGCCGACGCCGACGGTCCCGTCGCCGTCCCCGACGACGACCAGCGCGGTGAAGCTGAACCGGCGGCCGCCCTTGACCACCTTCGCCACCCGGTTGATCGCCACGACCCGTTCGACGAACGCGGTCTTCTCCGCGCCGCCGTCCCGCTCGCGGCGGTTGTCCCGGTCGCGTCGGTCACGCCGTCCGGAGTTCTCGCCGCCACCGGCTCCGGCTCCGGCGCCGGTGCCGCGGCGCTGGGGTCCCGCCATCAGAGGTTCCTTCCCGCGTACGTCATGTCAGCACTCGCGAACGGAGCGCTGCAGAGAACAATGCTCACAGGGACAGTCCGCCTTCCCGCGCGCCGTCCGCCACGGCGGCCACCCGGCCGTGGTAGTGGTTGCCGCCGCGGTCGAAGACGACCGAGGCAACGCCGGCCGCCTTGGCCCGCTCGGCCAGCAACTCCCCGACCTTGCGGGCCTTGGCGGTCTTGTCCCCGCTCATCCCGCGCAGGTCGGCCTCGAGCGTGGACGCCGAGGCCAGGGTGCGCCCGGCCGCGTCGTCCACGACCTGGGCGACCATGTGCCGGGTCGAGCGGGTGACCACCAGGCGCGGACGCTCGGCGGTGCCGACGATGCGCTTGCGGACCCGCAGATGGCGCCGCTTGCGCGCCGCGTCGGCGCCCTTGCCGGCACCGCCGCCGCTGCGCTTGATCCCGATCGCCATCACTTCTTCCCTGCCTTCCCGACCTTGCGCCGGATCTGCTCGCCGGCGTACCGCACGCCCTTGCCCTTGTACGGGTCGGGCTTGCGCAGCTTGCGCAGGTTGGCGGCGACCTCGCCGACCTTCTGCTTGTCGATGCCCGAGACCGAGAACCGGGTGGGCGCCTCGACCGCAAAGGTCACACCGTCCGGCGGCGTGACGATGATCGGGTGGCTGTACCCGAGGGCGAACTCGAGGTTGGCGCCTCTGGCCTGCACCCGGTAGCCGGTCCCGACGATCTCCAGCTTCTTCTCGTAGCCCTGGGTCACCCCGGTCACCATGTTGGAGATCAGGGTGCGGGTCAGACCGTGCAGCGCGCGCGAGGTGCGCTCGTCGTCCGGACGCAGCACGCGCAGCGTGCCGTCCTCGCGTTCGACCGTGATCGGCGCGGCGACGGCGTGGGTCAGGGTGCCCTTGGGGCCCTTCACCGTGACGTCACGCCCGTCGATGGTCACCTCGACTCCGCTGGGCAGCGGAACGGGCAGCTTGCCGATGCGGGACATGGTCAGCTCTCCTTCCCGCTCACCAGACGTAGGCGAGGACTTCCCCGCCCACGCCCTTCTTGTTGGCCTGCTTGTCGGTCAGCAGCCCCGAGGAGGTCGACAGGATGGCGATCCCCAGGCCGCCGAGCACCCGCGGCAGATTCGTCGACTTGGCGTAGACCCGCAGCCCCGGCTTGCTGATCCGCCGGATGCCGGCGATCGAGCGCTCCCGGTTGGGGCCGTACTTGAGGGTGATCGACAGCGACTTGCCCACCGGCGCGTCACCCACCGCCCAGGAGGCGATGTAGCCCTCCTGCTGCAGGATCTCGGCGATGTGCGACTTCAGCTTGCTGTAGGGCATCTCCACGGAGTCGTGGTAGGCCGAGTTGGCGTTGCGCAGGCGTGTGAGCATGTCTGCGATCGGGTCGGTCATCGTCATCGGGCTTGCCCGCCCTTCCTCGCCGGGGTTTCGGTGTCGGAGGACTCCGACAGAGCGACCTTCGGCGTAGTGGTCTGCTGGGTGGTGCTCTCTGAGGTGCTGTCGACGAGGACTTCGCGCAACGCCTGGTCGAGCGCCGGGTCGAGGTCCATCGGGGCGTCGATCAGCGGCATCGCGTGGCGCACCGTCATCCGCCCGGTGTTGGGGTACTTGCTGCGCAGCCGGATCAGCTCCAGGGTGGCCATCTCAGCTCACCAACTGCTCTTGGTCAGGCCCGGCAGCTCGCCGCGGTGCGCCATCTCGCGCAGGCACACCCGGCACAAGCCGAACTTGCGGTACACCGAGTGCGGCCGGCCGCACCGCTGGCAGCGGGTGTAGCCCCGGACGGCGAACTTGGGCTTGCGGTTGGCCTTGTTGATCAGCGCGGTCTTGGCCACGTCAGTTCTCCTTGAAGGGGAAGCCGAGGCGACGCAACAGGGCGCGGCCCTCGTCGTCGGTGGTGGCGGTGGTCACCACGGTGATGTCCATCCCGCGGACCCGGTCGGTCCGGTCCTGGTCGATCTCGTGGAACATCGACTGCTCGGTCAGGCCGAAGGTGTAGTTGCCGCGCCCGTCGAACTGCTTCGGCGACAGGCCGCGGAAGTCGCGGATCCGGGGCAGGGCCACCGCGAGCAGGCGGTCCAGGAACTCCCACATCCGGTCGCCGCGCAGCGTCACGTGCGCGCCGATCGGCATGCCCTCGCGCAGCTTGAACTGGGCGATGGACTTGCGGGCCTTGGTCACCTGGGGCTTCTGACCGGTGATCGCGGCGAGGTCGCGGATCGCACCCTCGATCAGCTTGGAGTCCTTGGCCGCCTCGCCGACCCCCATGTTGACCACGATCTTGACCAGGCCGGGGACCTGCATGACGTTGCCGTAGCCGAACTCGCTGTGCAGGGCCGGGGCGATCTCATCCCGGTAACGCTGCTTCAGCCGCGGCTTGGTGGTGAGTGTCGCAGTGCTCATCCTCAGATGTCCTTACCCGAACGCTTGGCGACCCGGATCCGCACGGTCTTGGCCCGGCCGTCCCGCTCCACGGTCTCGGTGCGGACGCCGACGCGGGTCGGCTTCTTGGTCTGCGGGTCGACCAGCATCACGTTGCTGATGTGGATCGGTGCCTCCTGGGTGACGATCCCACCCGTGCGGCTGCCCCGCGCACTCTGCCCGACCTTGGTGTGCTTCTTGATCCGCTTGATGCCCTCGACCAGCACCCGCTGGGTGTCCGGGTAGACGGCGATCACCTTGCCGGTCCTGCCCTTGTCCTCCGCGGCGCCGGCGATCACCTGCACGGTGTCGCCCTTCTTGATCCGCATCCGATTCGCTCGTGCAGCCATCTCAGAGCACCTCCGGAGCCAGCGAGATGATCTTCATGAACTTCTTGTCCCGCAGCTCGCGGCCGACCGGGCCGAAGATGCGCGTCCCCCGAGGGTCCCCGTCGTTGCGCAGGATCACCGCGGCGTTCTCGTCGAAGCGGATGTAGGAGCCGTCCGGACGGCGACGCTCCTTCGTGGTACGCACGATCACTGCCTTGACGATGTCACCCTTCTTGACGTTGCCGCCCGGGATCGCGTCCTTGACCGTCGCCACGATCACGTCGCCGATCCCGGCGTAGCGGCGGCCGGAGCCGCCGAGAACCCGGATGCACAGGATCTCCTTGGCACCGGTGTTGTCGGCGACTCGCAGTCGCGACTCCTGCTGGATCACTGAACTACTCCTTCGTCACGCTGGTTCTCACGGGGAGCCTTGCGGAACTCGGACACGGGAGGCGAAGCCTCGTGTGTCTGGCTTTCCTGCTCTTGTCTCTTGCTTCGTTCTTTCGGGGGGTCCACGGGGGCGCAGCCCCTCGTGGGTCTACTTCGCCTTCTCGACGATCTCGGTGAGCCGCCAGCGCTTGGTCGCCGACAGCGGACGGGTCTCCACGATGAGCACCAGGTCGCCGACGCCCGCGCTGTTCGTCTCGTCGTGCGCCTTGACCTTGCTGGTCCGACGCAGGACCTTGCCGTACAGGGGGTGCTTGACCCGGTCCTCGACCGCGACGACCACGGTCTTGTCCATCTTGTCGCTCACCACGTAGCCCCGGCGCACCTTGCGGTAGCCGCGGGCGGTGGACGTCACGGTCTCAGTCTCGCTCACAGTCGCCTTCTCTTTCGACCCGGACGCCATCACTGCGGCCCGGTGGTGATCCCGAGCTCGCGCTCGCGCATGATCGTGTAGATCCGGGCGATGTCCCGCCGGACGGCGCGCAGGCGCCCGTGGCTCTCCAGCTGACCGGTGGCCGACTGGAAGCGCAGGTTGAACAGCTCCTCCTTGGCCTTGCGCAGCTCCTCCACCAGGCGCTCGTCGTCGAAGCCGCGCAGGCTCGCGACGGCGAGATCCTTGGAACCGACCGCCATCACCCTTCACCACCCTCGCGCCGGACGATCCGGCACTTCATCGGCAGCTTGTGCATGGCGCGGGTCAGCGCCTCACGAGCGACCTTCTCGTTGGGGTACGACAGCTCGAACATCACCCGGCCCGGCTTGACGTTCGCGATCCACCATTCGGGCGAACCCTTGCCGGAACCCATCCGGGTCTCCGCGGGCTTCTTGGTCAGCGGACGGTCCGGGTAGATGTTGATCCACACCTTGCCGCCACGCTTGATGTGGCGGGTCATCGCGATGCGCGCTGCCTCGATCTGCCGGTTGGTCACGTAGGCGGGCTCGACCGCCTGCAGGCCCCATTCCCCGAAGGTCACCGCAGTGCCGCCCTTGGCGGCCCCCGACCGACCCGGGTGGTGCTGCTTGCGGTGCTTGACCCGACGCGGGATCAGCATGACTCAGGCCTCCGTCTCGCCACTGGCCTCGGCCGGCATGGCGGTGGCGGTCGGCACGGAGGCAGGTTCCGCCTCGACGGCCACGCTCACCGGCTCCCCGACGGCTGCCGGAACGGCGTCACGCCGACGCGGCGCCCGTCCACGCGGACCGTCGCCACGGCCGCCCTCGCGGCCACTGTCACGACCCTCCCGGCGCGGCTGCCGGGGCGCGGCGGCCTGCTCGCGGGCCAACTCGCGCTGGGTCAGGTCGCCCTTGTAGATCCACACCTTGACGCCGATCCGGCCGAACGTCGTGCGGGCCTCGTAGAACCCGTAGTCGATGTTCGCCCGCAGCGTGTGCAGGGGCACCCTGCCCTCGCGGTAGAACTCCGAGCGGCTCATCTCCGCGCCGCCGAGGCGACCGGAGCACTGCACCCGGATCCCCTTCGCGCCGGCCCGCAGCGAGGACTGCATGCCCTTGCGCATGGCACGACGGAACGAGACCCGGCTGGCGAGCTGCTCGGCCACGGCCTGGGCGACCAACTGGGCGTCCACCTCGGGGTTCTTCACCTCGAGGATGTTCAGCTGGACCTGCTTTCCGGTGAGCTTCTCCAGCTCGCCGCGGATGCGGTCCGCCTCGGCGCCGCGCCGACCGATCACGATGCCCGGCCGGGCGGTGTGGATGTCCACCCGGACCCGGTCGCGAGTGCGCTCGATCTCGACCTTGCTGATCCCGGCGCGCTCCATGCCCTTGGACATGAGCTTGCGGATCGCGACGTCTTCCTTCACGTAGTCGCGGTAGCGCTGGCCGGCGCGGGTGCTGTCGGCGAACCACCGGCTCTTGTGCTCGGTGGTGATGCCGAGGCGGAACCCGTGCGGGTTGACCTTCTGGCCCACTAGCGGGTCTCCTCCTTCGTCGCGGCGGCCTTCTCGGCCGCCGGCTTGGACTCGGCCTGCGCGACCGCGCCCTGCGTGGCCCTGGCCGCCGTCGCGGGGGCGCTCTTCGCCGCCTTGGCCGGAGCGCTCTTGCTGGCCATCGATCGGCCGGCTGCCCGGCGGGGGGCGCGCGAGGTGTCCTCGCCGACCACGACCGTGATGTGGCTGGTCCGCTTGTTGATCCGGTACGCCCGACCCTGGGCCCGCGGGCGGAACCGCTTCATGGTCGGGCCCTCGTCGACGTAGGCGGCCTGGACGACGAGCAGGCGCTCGTCGAACGGCTCCGAGGCACGGTCCGCCTTGGTCCGGGCGTTCGCGATCGCGCTCTGCACGACCTTGCGCACGGTCTCGCTCGCCGCCTGCGGCGCGAACTCGAGCACCGCCACGGCCTCACCGGCCTGCTTGCCACGGATCAGGTCCACGACCCGGCGCGCCTTGCGGGGCGTGACACGGACGTACCGTGCCTGCGCCTTGGCTTCCATCGCTGTCCCTTCGAATCAGTCGTCTCGCACCAGGTCCGCCGTCAGCGACGGCGGGCCTTGCGGTCGTCCTTCTCGTGACCGCGGAAGGTCCGGGTCGGTGCGAACTCGCCCAGCTTGTGGCCGATCATCGACTCGGTCACGAACACGGGGATGTGCTTGTTGCCGTTGTGCACGGCCAGGGTGTGGCCGAGCATGTCCGGAACGATCATGGATCGCCGGGACCACGTCTTGATGACGTTCTTGGTGCCCTTCTCGTTCTGCGACTCCACCTTCTTCATGAGGTGGTCGTCGACGAACGGCCCCTTCTTCAGGCTGCGTGGCATCGGTTGTCGCCTCTCCTATCAGCGCTTCTTGCCGGTGCGCCGGCGGCGGACGATCAGCTGGTCGCTCGGCTTCTTCGGGTGACGGGTCCGCCCCTCCGGCTGGCCCCACGGGCTCACCGGGTGACGACCGCCGGAGGTCTTGCCCTCGCCACCGCCGTGCGGGTGGTCGATCGGGTTCATGGCCACGCCGCGCACCGTGGGGCGCTTGCCCTTCCAGCGCATCCGGCCGGCCTTGCCCCAGTTGATGTTGGACTGCTCGGCGTTGCCGACCTCGCCCACCGTGGCCCGGCAGCGGACGTCGACGTTGCGGATCTCGCCCGAGGGCATCCGCAGCTGCGCGTACGGACCGTCCTTGGCCACCAGCTGCACCGAGGCACCTGCCGAGCGGGCGATCTTCGCCCCGCCACCGGGCCGCAGCTCGATCGCGTGCACCACGGTGCCGACCGGGATGTTGCGCAGCGGCAGGCTGTTCCCCGGCTTGATGTCGGCGCCCGGGCCGTTCTCGATCCGGTCGCCCTGGGAGAGCCTGTTCGGCGCCAGGATGTAGCGCTTCTCCCCATCGGCGTAGTGCAGCAGCGCGATCCGCGCGGTGCGGTTCGGGTCGTACTCGATGTGCGCGACGGTGGCGGGCACGCCGTCCTTGTCGTGCCGGCGGAAGTCGATCACCCGGTACGACCGCTTGTGCCCACCCCCCTGGTGACGGGTGGTCACCCGGCCGGAGTTGTTGCGTCCACCGGACTTGCTCAGCGGACGGACCAGCGACTTCTCCGGCTCCGAGCGGGTGATCTCGACGAAGTCGGCGACGGACGAGCCGCGTCGGCCCGGTGTCGTCGGCTTGTACTTGCGGATTCCCATGTTCTGTCAGTCCTCAGATATCGCCGTGGCCGTCAGGCGGCCGGTCCGCCGAAGATGTCGATCGTGCCCTCGGAGAGGGTGATCACCGCGCGCTTGGTGTCCTTGCGCCTGCCGATCCCGTGCCGGGTGCGACGCGCCTTCCCCTTGCGGTTGCTCGTGTTCACCGCGCTGACCTTGACCCGGAAGACCTCTTCGACGGCCTGCTTGATCTGGGTCTTGTTGGCGCGCGGGTCGACCAGGAACGTGTACTTGCCCTGGTCGAGCAGCCCGTAGCTCTTCTCCGAGACGACCGGCGAGAGCAGGATGTCGCGCGGGTCGGTGTGGATCTTTCCGGCGACGCTCACTTGGCTGCCTCCTCCTCGGTCGCGGCCGCGGTGCTCGAGGCGACGGCCTTGGCGCCCTTGCCCCGGGCCGGACCGGCCAGGAAGGCGTTCAGCGCACCCTCCGTGAAGATCACCGACTCCGCGCAGAGCACGTCATAGGTGTTCAGCTGGTCGGGCACCAGCACGTGCGCCCGGGCCACGTTGCGCAGGCTCTTCCGGGTGACCTCGTCGTCGCGCTCGACGACGACCAGCACCTGCGCCCGCTCGCTGACCTTGCCCAGCGCGGCGACGGCGGCCTTGGTGGACGGCGACTCGCCGCCGACCAGCGAGGAGACCACGTGCACCCGGCCGTGCCGGGCGCGGTCCGAGAGAGCCCCGCGCAGCGCGGCGGCCTTCATCTTCTTCGGCGTCCGCTGGCTGTAGTCGCGCGGGGTCGGTCCATGGGCGACGCCGCCACCGGCGAACTGCGGGGCCCGCGTGGAACCCTGCCGGGCTCGGCCGGTGCCCTTCTGCTTGTAAGGTTTCCTGCCGCCACCGCTGACCTCGCCCCGGGTCTTGGTGTCGTGGGTGCCCTGCCGCGCGGCCGCGAGCTGGGCGACGACGACCTGGTGGATCAGTGGCACGTTGGTCTGCACGTCGAAGATCTCGGCCGGCAGCTCGACGCTGCGCGACGTCGCGCCGGAGGCGTCGAGCACGTCGACGATGAGCGTGTTCTGCGCATCGTGGGTCGCCATGACGTCAGGCTCCCTTCGCTGCGGTCTTGACCAGCACCACCGCGCCCTTGGGACCGGGCACCGCACCCTTGATCAGCAGCAGGCCGCGCTCGGCGTCCACCGAGTGCACGGTGAGGTTCTGGGTGGTCTGGCGGACGTTGCCCATCCGGCCGGCCATGCGGAGCCCCTTGAACACCCGGGAGGGCGTCGCGCAGGCGCCGATGGAGCCGGGCGAGCGGTGTTTGCGCTGGGTGCCGTGCGCGGCGCCGAGGCCGCTGAAGCCGTGCCGCTTCATGACTCCAGCGGTGCCCTTGCCCTTGGTCCGCCCGACCACGTCGACCGTCTGGCCCACCTCGAACAGCTCGGCGGTCAGCTCCTGGCCGAGCGCGTGCTCGCCGGCGTCGGCGGTGCGCAGCTCGACGAGGAACCGGCGCGGGGTCACCCCGGCCTTGGCGAAGTGCCCGGTCAGCGGCTTGGTCACCTTCCGCGGGTCGATGGCGCCGTAGGCGATCTGGATGGCGTCGTAGCCGTCGGTCTGGGTCGAGCGCACGTGGCTGACCACGCACGGTCCGGCCTGGACGACGGTCACCGGCACCATCTTGTTGTCGGCGTCCCACACCTGGGTCATGCCGAGCTTGGCGCCCAGCAACCCCTTGACAGTCTTGTCGGTCATCGCGTCGGCCTCAGAGCTTGATCTCGATGTCGACCCCGGCCGGCAGGTCGAGTCTCATCAGCGAGTCGACGGTCTTCGGCGTGGGGTTGATGATGTCGATCAGCCGCTTGTGCGTGCGCATCTCGAAGTGCTCGCGGCTGTCCTTGTACTTGTGCGGAGAACGGATCACGCAGTAGACGTTCTTCTCCGTCGGCAGCGGCACCGGTCCGGCCACCGTCGCCCCCGTGCGGATCACCGTGTCGACGATCTTGCGCGCCGAGCTGTCGATGACCTCGTGGTCGTAGGCCTTGAGCCGGATGCGGATCTTCTGTCCCGCCATGGCTTCGCTGTGCTCTCTCTCTTCCGTGATGCATGGGTAACCACCGACCCCCGAGGTCGGGCGTGTCGCGGTCTCGACTCATCCGCGTCCCGAGGGTCCGGAGCGGGGATGTCGTCGCGAGCGACAGGCGCCCTCTGAGCCCGAGCCCTGGTCCGGAACGGACCCAGGCCGGGCGGGAGGGGCCTCTGCGCACCGCGACGGAGCACGGAGCAACCGGTTCAGTCTGCCAGAACGGCCCCGTGATTGACCAATCGGTCGATCATGGACCGCGCCCGCCCGGCACTCCGTGCCCCGCCGCGGCCGCTCGTGCCGTGGCGGTGCGAGGTGCTGCAGGTGGTGCTGCGGGTGGTGCCGATGGAGCGGTGGAGCAGCGACTACTTGAGGATCTTGGTGACCCGGCCGGCGCCGACCGTGCGGCCGCCCTCGCGGATCGCGAACTTGAGGCCCTCCTCCATGGCGATCGGCTGGATCATCTCGACCCGCATCTCGGTGTTGTCACCGGGCATGACCATCTCGGTGCCCTCGGGCAGGTGCACGACACCGGTGACGTCCGTGGTCCGGAAGTAGAACTGCGGACGGTAGTTGTCGTAGAACGGCGTGTGCCGGCCACCCTCGTCCTTGGACAGGATGTAGACGTTCGCCTCGAACTCGGTGTGCGGCGTGATGGAGCCGGGCTTGGCCACGACCTGGCCGCGCTCGACCTCCTCGCGCTTGATGCCGCGCAGCAGCAGGCCGACGTTCTCGCCCGCCTCGGCGGTGTCGAGCAGCTTGCGGAACATCTCGATGCCGGTGACGGTGGTGGTCTGCTTCTGCTCGCGGATGCCGAGAATCTCGACGGTCTCGTTGACCTTGAGCACGCCGCGCTCCACCTTGCCGGTCACCACCGTGCCGCGGCCGGTGATGGTGAAGACGTCCTCGATCGGCATCAGGAACGGCTTGTCGATCTCGCGGACCGGCTCC
>Ga0209261_10000152_pt1 | contig 18413 bp, 12 predicted proteins | sample DOMMetBare1Fresh_FD_187470 | JGI IMG/M metagenome (GOLD analysis project Ga0209261, IMG submission 187470) | Wetland sediment microbial communities from St. Louis River estuary, USA, under dissolved organic matter induced mercury methylation -... | ecosystem: Environmental > Aquatic >...
GATTTTCAGCAACTCGCTATTATCAATGAAATGGTCCGAAAATTAAATATTCCGGTTGAGATTATTGCCTGTGCGATTATTCGTGAAGCCGATGGGCTGGCGATGAGTTCGAGGAACATGTTACTCAATCCTGAACAACGAGTAAATGCGGCCCACATTTCTGCTACCTTATTTGAAGCAGTAAACAAAACCGGTGAATTAACCGTAAATGAACTTTGCAACTGGGTGATCAACCGGATAAATGAAAATGACTATTTGAACACTGAGTACTTTGAAATTGTTGATTCTGCAACATTGATGCCGGTTAAAAGCTGGGAAGAGCCATGTTCGAAGGTGGGTTGTATTGCTGTTCATTGTGGCAAAATCAGGTTGATTGACAATGTGGAGTTCGGAGTGCTTTGAAATTGACAATTAGACTATTTACGATTTACAATTTGTCGCAACAATGAATATTGCACGAAATAGTAAATTGTAAATAGATAAATCGTAAATATCTACAATATGATTATAGAAGTTTGTAAGTCGAAAATACACAAAGTAACGGTTACCGAAGCCAATCTTCAGTATGTCGGTAGTATTACTATTGATCAGGATTTGATGGATGCTGCCAATCTGATTGAAAATGAAAAGGTTCAGGTAGTGAACATTAACAATGGCGAACGGCTCGAAACCTATGTAATTAAGGGTCAACGGGGCACAGGGGTAATTTGCCTGAATGGTCCCGCTGCCAGAAAAGTTGCTGTTGGCGATGTGGTCATTATTATGTCGTATGCCCAGATGGATTTCGAAGAAGCCAAAACCTTCAAGCCATGGCTGGTTTTCCCCGACACCGAAACCAATAAATTGATTTAGGTTATAGTTTTGTTCCTTCTTGACGGTCAAATTTTCCTATCAAAATGAAGTTATCTTAAAGGTACTTTCAAATCTAATTCAAGCTTAATTTCAAATAATAAGGTCGATAATCTTTCCACGATATAATTATTTTTGGATATGTGATGTTAGAAATGAATCATAAAAAACTCATTCTAAAACTTTTTCTAATTAATATTATAACTTGCAGTAATAAAAATTTCAGTCATAGTATTTCATAGATTAAGATTTTGAACAAATGAAAACTATAAAACTTGCTGCAGGTGTTTTTTTAATCCTCATTTCTGTTTTAAAACTGGAAGCCCAATCGGGGTGGGTACAGACACAACTAAATTCAGATATTGGCTATAGTTTGTTTGTCAACGATTCCATTGTTTATGCCTCCACCTATACGGGAGTATTTGCAACAACAAGCAATGGATTGCCGTGGTTTTCAAAAGGTCCTGCGAATCATGTCGTTTACGATCTAATTCAAACCAGACATGTCTTGCTGGCGGCTACTGTTGATGGGATTTTCCGATCAACCAACAAAGGCGAAAGCTGGACTTTATTAACCGGTTCACCTAAATGTAGTGGCGTTGGAGGCACTCAGGGTCATCAGGTTTTTGCTAAAAATGATTCTTATGTTTTTATGCATTCATGGGCCAATGGATTATACCGCTCGGGTGACGAAGGATTAACCTGGCAACAGCTTACAGTTGGATCTCGCCCCGGATTGAGCGGAGACCTTGGTGGATGGGCAACATGCATTTTCGCTTTGGGAGGTAAGATTTTTCTGTGCGCCCCAGCTGACAGAATTGGAGTATACTTTTCTTCAAATAATGGTGACACCTGGAATCCAGGAAAATCGACGGACTTTTCTGGTGCAGATAATCTTTTATTTTTAAGCGCTGACCATGACACAATTTATGCTGGAGGTTTTATGGGCCTTTACCGAAGTACTGATTCAGGCAATAACTGGAATACTCAATATACCAATACAATAAATCCAAATGGTCAGATGACTGGTCTGGGGATTTTTCGGGATTTGGTGGTAAGCGATCGTATCCTTATTGCTGCTGTCGATTTTAAAAGTCTTCAACGATCAAAGGACGGAGGCAAAACCTGGACAGGTTTTAACACTGGTCTCATTTCAGATTGGTCGTTTGCTGATTTAGCGATCCGACCGCCTTATATTTGGGCCTTGACAAGAGGATTTGGCAATGCATATCGCCGTTCTTTAACCGAAATTATAACCGAAGTCAAACCTGAAATCGAGGGTCAAGCCATAAAGCTGTCACTTGAACAGAATTCCCCAAATCCAGCAACGAATTCAACTACAATAGCTTATTCTATCAAGAAGGAGGATGTTGTTACGTTGTGCATTTTCGATGAGCTTGGGAATAAAATATCAACTATTCTTGATAAAAAGCAGGTCCCTGGCTACTATCGGGTTGAAGTTAGTTTACAGAAAATGAAAAGTGGAACCTATTTTTATCGTTTGAAAACCGGCAATCTGGTGTGCACGAGAAAAATGGAATTAATTAGGTAAAAAGGTATTTATGGAACTGGTTTTATCTATTAAATCCCAGTCTCATTCCCTTTTTCTCAGAGATAAAGTTTCCTTTTTCGAAAATCAACTCTCCGTTGACAAAAGTTCGTGTAACCTGATGCGAAAATTCCATGCCTTCAAAAGGCGACCATCCGCATTTGTATAAAATATTTTCCGGAGAGACTACCCAATTGTGTGCCGGATCAATTAAAACCAAATCGGCAAAATATCCTTCACGAATATATCCACGGCGGTCGATGCGGAATAAGTCAGCCGGAGCATGACACATCTTTTCAACCACACGCTCAACCGAGATTAATCCTTTTTTACTCATTTCGAACATTGCCGGAACCGAATGCTGAACCAAAGGCCCGCCGGAGGGAGCTTTAAAATAGGAGTGTTCTTTTTCCTGAAGCGTATGCGGCGCATGGTCGGTAGCCACCACGTCAATCTTATTGTCGCGCAAGGCTTCCCAAAGCGCTGCCTTGTCATCGGCTGATTTGATGGCTGGATTCCATTTTATCCGGTTCCCAAGCGCCATGTAATCGTGCTCATCGAACCACAAATGATGGACACAAACCTCAGCGGTAATGCGTTTATCCTTCACATTTCCGGCGCTGAAAAGCTTCATTTCTTCGGCAGTTGAAAGATGCAAAACATGCAATCTGGTTCCGAATCTGCTTGCCAGTTCAATGGCTTTCGATGAGGATTTGAAACAGGCTTCGGCACTTCGGATTTTTGGATGAGCCATCAGGGGAACGAATTCACCATATTTCTCACGGTAAAGAGCCGTGTTTTTGATGATGGTTGGTTCGTCTTCACAATGGGTGGCTACCAGTAATTTGGTATTACGGAATATTTCAGAAAGCACTTCTTCGTTGTCAACCAGCATGTTTCCGGTAGACGAACCCATGAAAATTTTTATTCCGCAGACCCTGGAGCCATCTGTTTTTAATACTTCCTCCAGATTGTCGTTAGTGGCGCCCATGTAAAACGAAAAGTTGGCGGGCGAAACTTCAGCTGCGCGCTGGTACTTTTGTTCCAGTATTTCCTGGGTTACTGCCTGTGGATTGGTGTTGGGCATTTCCATATATGAAGTTACTCCACCGGCCACGGCTGCTCTCGATTCGGTAGCAATTTCCCCTTTGTGTGTCAGTCCGGGCTCGCGAAAATGAACCTGGTCATCAATGGCTCCCGGAATAAGGTATTGTTTGCCGGCATCAATGACTTCTGCATCTTTCAAATCTTCAGGTTTAGGCTCTCCGGTAATTACTTTGGAGATAAATTCTCCATCAATCAGAACGGCTCCGGTAAAAATACGGCCTTCATTAATAATTCGGGCATTTTTAATGAGTGTCTTCATATTGGTCATTTTTATGGTCGGCACAATTCTTTCAAAATTACTGAATATATCAACAAAAAGACCGCTGTTGCGGCCTTAATTGTGGATATATTTTTCTATCTGTTTGCTACTTTTTCATACGTTGTAAACCAACTTCTGATTTTCATTTTCAAAACGCCCCAAAGCGCTTCGTTAAAAATACCTCCGCTCATTTTGGAAGCCCCCATGGTGCGATCTTTAAATATAATCGGGACTTCGATGATTTTAAATCCATGTTTCCAGGTTTTAAATTTCATTTCTATCTGAAATCCGTAACCTTTGAGCCTGATGTTGTCGAAATCAATGGTTTCCAGTACTTTCCGGTGGTAACATTTGAACCCTGCGGTGGTATCCATGATTTTCATCCGGGTAATTGTCCTGACATACACCGAAGCCAGATAGGACATCAACACCCTGCCGAGTGGCCAGTTAATCACATTAATTCCTGAAATGTAACGTGACCCAATAGCCAGCGAGGCATTCTGATTAATACATTCGGTATACAGGCGTTCCAAATCTTTAGGGCGGTGAGAAAAATCACAGTCCATTTCAAAAATATAGTCGTATCCACGTTCAAGAGCCCAATGAAATCCTGCCAGATAGGCTTTTCCCAATCCCTGTTTTCCTGATCGTTTCAGAATATGAAGCTTTTGCGGAAATTCGGGCATCAGGTTTTCAACGATGGCAGCAGTTCCATCCGGTGAATTGTCATCAATAATCAGAATTTCAAACGGAGTTTTCAGCGAAAAGACTTTCCGAATCATTAATTCGACATTCTCTTTTTCGTTGTAAGTTGGAATTAATACCAGGTTCTGATGCACGCCCATTGTTTTTAGTTTTCACCACAAAATTAAGTTTTTTATGAACCTGAATCCCGAATATTTTCATGTTTAACATTTTTTACAGGATAATCGTGGTGATAATTGAATCCCAGACCGCGCAGAATGTAATGATCTGATGATTTTGATATCCATTTAACGGTTATCTTCATGTCTTCAAAATATCGTTTCAAAATGAAAATAAAAATCGTTTGCGTTGCTTTTCTGATCCTGCTTCTGAATTTAACCTTTGGTCAAAAAGCGCCAAAAAACCTTCAGGTAATTTCTTCACCATCGGGAAATTTATATACCCAAATAAATCGCCATACAAAAACTATAATTCCCAATGGCCGGTTACTAACTCCATTCGGAAAATCCATCGAAGTGGCTCCGCATCCGTTCGGATTATCGCTGAGTGCTGACGGAAATATGGCAGTAACAGCCAATTCGGGAACATCTCCCATCTCGATTTCAATAATTAAAAACATCAAATCAGACCATCCTTCAGTCATGCAGATCCCTCCCGGAGCATCCACCGATAAAGGAGTGCTGGCCTCGGTTTTTATGGGTTTGGCCATTTCGCCCGACAACCGGATGGTTTATGTGGCGGGAGGTCAGGAAAATAAAATCTATCTGTTTTCTCTGGATTCAGGAGCGAAACTCGATTCAATCGACTGTTCGGTTTCCGAAAACGGGCATAACACTCCGGATGGTTACATCGGCGATATGAAACTAACCAAAGATGGCCGGTATCTTTATGCGGTCGATCAGATGTTATTTCGGATGATTGTGATTGATACCCAGCAAAAAAGAATTGTCGGATCTGCAAAAACTGGACGTTACCCGTTTGGCATAGTACTTTCGCCGGACGAAAAAAAAGTTTATGTAGCCAATGTCGGGATGTTTGAATACAGTAAAATAGGGAATCTAGAAGCGGAAAAGGATTACAGAAACGCGCTTGAATTTCCGGCGTATGGTTTCGGAACGGATGAAATGAAAAAAGGGACAAAAATCGATTCCATGGATATTCCCGGATTGGGCAATCCCAATGTGCCCGAATCGTTTTCTGTTTGGTCATTTTCAGTAAAAAATCCGGCAAAACCTGAAATTCAGGCTAAAATTAAGACAGGATTTCTGGTTGGAGAACCCATTGAAGGTATTCCTGCAGTTGGCGGTTCAAGTCCGAATTCACTGGCTGTTACTGATCAATATGTGTTTGTCAGCAATGGAACCAACGACAATATTTCGGTGATTGACATTTTGCATGATACAATCGCGGCCGAAATTCCACTAAAATTGCATCCGGCGGTCAAGCAATTCAGGGGTGTAATTCCTTTTGGCCTTGCCGTTTCACCCGATCAGAAGAAGCTTTTTGTCGCCGAAGCAGGAGTCAATGCCATTGGTGTTGTTGACATTCCGACCTTACAGGTTACCGGTCATATTCCTACCGGATGGTTTCCATCCAAACTTGAAGTTTCACCTGATGGCAAGACGCTGGTGGTAAGCAATGCCAAAGGATTTGGAAGCGGACCAAATGGAGGAAAAACTTTTCGGGAAGGGAAAGAAGGCAGTTATATTGGCAACCTGATGAAAGGGACGGTTTCTGTAATGGAAATTCCGGACGATCAAAAACTGGCCGAACTATCGGAACAAGTTATCAGGAACAATTACAAAATTGAAGATTACCAGAAAGTAATGAAAAACCGGAAAGGAAATCCGATTCCCGTTTTTGGTGGAGAAAAAGAATCGCCAATCAAATACCTGGTATTCATTTCAAAGGAAAACCGAACGTATGATGAAGTTTTTGGTCAGATTGAAAAGGGAAAGGGCGATGCATCCATTGCCCGCTATGGCCGTGATGCCACATTTAGCAATCGTAAAAAAACTTTGAAGGTTCAAAATACTACCGTAATGCCCAACCATCTGAAACTGGCGGCTGAATTTTCCATGGCTGATAATTTTTATGTCGATTCGGATGTTTCGGCCGACGGGCACCGCTGGCTGGTAAATACATATCCGAACGAGTGGGTGGAGTCAACTACCGCTGCAAGTTATGGAGGAAACCGATCCTATAATGAAAAGTCGAAAGCGCCTGGAAGTCTCGCCATGAATGGTTCAGCCGGGGCCATTTATCCGGAGGATTACAATGAAGCCGGTTCGATGTGGGATCATTTGGAACGGAACGAGGTTGAATTCTATAATTTTGGTTTTGGTGTGATGTTCGAACCTGCCTTTTACGAGCAATCATTCAAATATACGGGTGTCAAACATTACGTCAATTATCCGGTTCCGTTGCCGATGTTTTCCCGCACTTCAAAAACATATCCAACCTATAACATGGCCATTCCCGATCAGTTTCGGGTAACCCAGTTCATCAAGGAGTTCGATGAAAAATGGATCAAATCCGGAGCAGAAATGCCATCCATTGTAACAGTAATTATTCCGAACGACCATGGTGCCGACGAACGTCCTGAAGCCGGATATCCGTTCAGGGAAAGTTACATGGCCGATAATGACCTTGCCGTGGGTCGAATCGTTGAATATTTATCGCATACACCTTTTTGGAAAAATATGGCAATTGTAATTACTGAAGATGATGCTCAAAACGGCGTCGATCATGTGGATGCACACCGGAGTATTCTGATGGTTATTTCGCCTTATGCCAAACGAAACTATGTTTCAAAGGTGCATTACAGCTTTGGCAGTATTTTCAAAACTTTCTGGAATGTGCTGGGTTTGCCGTATTTAAATCAATACGATGCGGCGGCCAGCGATTTCGCTGACCTGTTTACCGGAATTCCTGATTTTGCACCCTACAGCGCTGTTCCGGTTAATCCGCTCATGTTTAATCCTGAAAAAGCTTTAACTCCGCTTGACGAGAAATTTGACTGGGAAGCCGTGAAAGAATCACCTTTGATTGATGACATCAAAGAAATGCCAAATGATCAGAAAGAAAAACCGGAATACCGGCTGGAAGATCAGAAAAGGAGATAGTTCCTGAATTACTAATTAATCACATTGAATATGATCCATTGTCTGTCCGAGGCAGTTCTGATTAGTCATTAGGTCATTGTTTGTCATTCATTGTTAATCTGATACTGCATAAAAGCAATAAATGAAAAGTAATGACTTGAAACTAATGACAAAAATTACTTTGGTACTTTCACCATTTTTTCAGCCCTTCGGGTAGCGGAGCCCGATTCGCTTCACTTAGCTGAATGGCTCTCTGGAAGAATTCCTTCAATTTTGTAACATCTGAAGATTTAAGTTTTACATCAATTCCTTCCTTTCCGATATACAACCGGTATTGGATTTTTTCTGTATTTACAATGGGAATCCAAAGGTTTTCAGGGATAAGATATTGGTGATGCATCAACTGGTAACTGTCATTTTCAGTAGTTGTTGTAACGGTTTGCACATTCTTTTTATCGTCGGATGCTACACTTAAAGAAGTTGATGTGTCGAAGGTCTTTCCTGTCTTTTTCAGACCGGAATCAGAAGAAATGATTTTAATTATTTCGTTACCGAGGTTCAAAAAAATGACCGAATCGAGCTCATCGGTACGAATTGGAGTTTGTGTCTTAATTTCAAGAGAAAGTGTGGACAACTCATTTTTCTTTATTTCAAGGTAATAGGCAAATGAAACGGAATAATACCTGTTACCGGTTACATTGGCGTTTTTCTCTGCAGATATTCCGGTCAGATTCTGCTTCAGCTTAATGCCTTGAATTTCCTTATACGGATCATTCATTTCTACCAAATGACTTCTGGATACACATGAAAACATAAGGATCACACCAACTAGTCCAAATAATGATCGTTTCATTTTATACGATTGAAAAGAAATCATGAACGAAATTAGCATTATTTATGTTTGCTACCGGGTTTTGCAGGCATAATAATCATTTCAGCACCAAAAGTGATTTACAAACATTAACAACTCATTTTTTAACTCAATTAAACTTTCAATGTTTAAGGAGGTCTGAAGGGTATTGACATGAAAAAATTGAAATACAGAAAACAAATTTATTGTAATATGAAAATGAAAAATTTAATGATTGTGCTGTTTTTAAGCCTGGTAACAGCCGGTGTAGTTTTTTCACAGGTTCCTCCGGCCGGAATGAATCCCGGGGCGGCAAATGTGGTGAAAGCAGGAAAGGTAAAAGGGAAAATTATTGATGCTGAGACAAAAGCCCCAATGGAATATGCCAATGTTGCCATCTATCGGAAACAGGATTCAAAACTTGTTACCGGAGGAATTTCAGCTGCCTCAGGTGCTTTTGAAATTACAGACCTCCCTTTTGGAATTTATTATATCGAAGCAAATTTCATTGGATTCGAGAAAGTCAAAATTGATGATGTAAAAATCGTGCCGAATTCAACTTCAGTTGACATGGGAACCATTGAACTGGCTGTTGACCGGACAAAGGTTGGCGAAGTGGAGGTAATTGCAGACCGCAGCAGAGTGGAATATAAAATTGACAAAAAGGTTATTAATGTAAGCCAGGATGTAAATGCATCGGGTGGTACAGCAGTTACTGTTCTTGAAAATACACCTTCGGTTGAAGTGGATATCGATGGAAATGTAAGTCTCCGTGGTTCATCGAACTTTACGGTACTTATTGATGGTCGGCCAAGTGTACTTTCAGGCAGCGATGCTTTGAAACAAATTCCGTCTTCAGTGATTCAGAACATCGAAATCATCACCAATCCTTCAGTCAAATACGATCCTGACGGACAAGCAGGTATCATTAATATTGTGATGAAGAAAAATGTTTTGGCCGGAGTTAACGGCGTTTTAAACCTTAATCTTGGTACCGGACAGAAATATGGCGCTGATCTGACACTGAATTACAAGACCAAAAAATACAACTTATTTGTTGGGGCAAACTGGAACGACAATACCGATTTCGGAACCATGAAAATGACCCGGGAAACATACCGGAATGATACTACTACTTACCTGATCACCAATGGAAGACGAAACCAGTCGCGGGGAGGAAACCAGTTTAAACTAGGACTCGACTATTTTCTGACTGATAATACTTCGGTAACCGTTTCAGGACAGGTTGGCAAATTCAATTTTGATGGCAGCGGAGGCGGAAATCTGCACAAATACCAGGTGCCGGGAACGCTGGATATTTATTCGGTTCAGGAAAATAATTCGTCGCGTGGCGGTAATTTTATTAGTGCTGATGCAAATTTTCTGACCAAATATAACGAAATGGGCACGCACAAACTGGAAGGTTCGTTTAGTTACCGAAACCGCGATGGTCTCTCTGACGAAACCATTTTTGAATACCTATCGGATGCAAATTATAACAAAAGCTCCAATTACCTGTCGCAGGTGGTAACGGATGAAAACAGCACCTCCAATGAATATCGTGCGAAGATTGATTATACGCTGCCGCTTGACAAAGGAAGCAAGTTCGAAGCAGGCGCTCAGAGCCGAATGGAACGCGAGGAAGAAGATTTTCACTTTACGAACTTTGGTGTTTTCGACCCAAAATTCAGTAGTGGCATGGTATACAAGGAAGATATACATTCGATTTATTCTACCTATTCAGGAAATCTGAAGGTTGTGAAATTTGAAGTGGGTTTACGTGGAGAATACACTAACCGCTCCATCGAAAATTCGAATGTGAGCACACCTTACACACTTAACCGATTTGATTTTTTTCCATCAGCCCATTTCTCCTATGAATTTCTGAATAAAAGCCAAATTATGGCTAGTTATTCAAAACGAATTAATCGGCCCGACGGAAGGGATCTGGATCCGTTCCCAAGTTACATGAATCAATACACCATCCGTATTGGAAATCCTGATTTAAAACCTGAATATACTGATTCATACGAATTCAGTTTCATCAAAAATTTTGACAGGTCATTTATTTCGGTTGAAACATTCTTTAGGACGACGAACAACCTGATTACCCGTTTGCAACGTCAGGAAGGTGAGATTTCGTATATGACATCGGATAATTTAAACCGCGATTATTCAACCGGAGGCGAAATCATGGCCAATGTTGACCTGACCAAATGGTTGTTAGTGAATACCAGTTTTTCACTTTTTAATTACCAGATGAAAGGTGAGGTTTTGGGAAAATCGATTGAGAGACAAAGCACAAACTATTCTGGAAGACTCAATGCTACAATCAAATTTAATCCTGATAGCCGTCTTCAGCTCACTGGGTTCTATCGTGGCCCGTCTGTTTCGGCACAGGGTGAACAAAAAGGCATGGTATTTACCAATCTTTCTTACCGCCAGGATTTCATGAAAAAGAAACTGTCAGCAACTTTGAGTATGCGTGATGTACTCGGAACCATGCGCATGCAGGGAACTTCCTCGGGTGATGGTTTTAAATCGACCTTTAAAATGCAGCGCGAACCCCGGGTACTTATGCTAACATTGAGCTATAAAATAAATAATTATAAAATGGACAGACAGGCGCCTTCTGAACAACCTTCACAAGGTGGCATGGAAGATGTGTTTTAAACATTAGTTGGAAAAGAGAAAAGAGAAAAGGGAAAAGCGGGATCCGGGAGACTGGATTCCGCTTTTTAATTTTGAACAACTCGACATTATTTGATTATTGGACTTCCAAACGAAAGAACTGTTTTGCCCGCCACATCGTTGATGATAATGGCAGCCATCATGTACCAGGCCGAAAATGCGCAAATAAGTAATTCATATCCAGCTATTTTGTTCCATATGGGGTCGACGAAATGCCCAATATCCAAAAGGATGAATCCAAGCAAAAGCGTAAAAAAGGTAATTACCATAGCTTTGTGAATCCGCAATGAGGCAATAAAAAGGATGGCTGTATAAAGTGTCCAGGCTACTAGGTAGTATCCAACGTCGGTCGTACTCGATTCGTAAATTTTGTAAAAGTTAAACATCCAGATGATACCCAGACCGATCCAGAAACTGCCATAACCCACAAAAGCGCTGTAGCCAAAGTTATTTCCTGTTTTCTGTTCCTGAAAACCCGCGATCATTTGGGCCAATCCACCAAAGATAAAGCCCATGGCCACCACCGGTCCAAGACCCATGAGTCCGATGTTGTGAAACTGAAGTAAAATTGTTGTTAATCCAAAACCTGCCAGGCCAACAACCGCAGGATTTCCCATCTTTTTTTCCATAAGTCAGATTTATTTTTTTCATGAAACGTGTGAATGTCAGATTGGTTCATGCCTTGATGATTCAATTGGCAGGATTGGATCACCTACTTTCAAAGAAGGAATGAAAATGCTGGTCATAAAAAAAGGCTGCCCTTTCGGACAGCCCCAAGCACTTACTCTATGAAACTTTGATTTATGACAAGGTCGGATCGCCCGGATTCCAGTCACATGGCGTTAATTCACCAGTCTGAAGGGCATCCAGAATACGAATAATTTCCTTCACATTTCTTCCTACGTTCAATCCGTTTACCGAAACATGCTGGATTACTCCTTCCGGATCGATAATATAGGTGGCGCGGTATGCAATTTTGTTTCCGGCTTCCAAAATACCCAGTTCTTCAGAAAGCGACTTGCTGGTGTCGGCTAACATTGGGAATTTAAGTGTTTTCAGGCCAGGATGGTTGTTCCGCCAGGCCAGGTGAACAAACTGTGAATCGATTGATGCACCTACAACATTGGCATTGCGCTTTGCAAATTCGTCAAAATGTTCGTTGAATGAAACTATCTCGGTTGGACAAACAAAAGTGAAATCGAGCGGCCACCAGAAAAACACTGTCCATTTTCCGGCAATGTGCGCATTGGTTAATGTTGCAAACTCTTTACCCATTTCAAGCGAAACGACAGCTTCTTTCTTAAACTCTGGAAATTTTTCATTAATTGTCTTCATACTATCTGTATTATTAATTTAGAATTCTTAAAAATTATAGACAAATATACTTCCGGATTGTTCGCCAGTCAAATCGAATTTTTCAATATTGAATAGACAAAAACTATCCGAAAAAATTCATTTTCTTAACTTTACGCTGAAGTGTCTGAGTTACGCTTATTTAAAGCGTTTTGAGTTGTTTTCGTTTAATTCAAAAGTTGGAACTTTCAGGCTTGGTGATTAAAGAAGATAATTTTACCTTTAGGGGATTTTTCGATCAAATACGAATTTATTCAATACCTAAATCGAATTTAAATTATTTAACCAATGGAAAACAAGTCAAGCAGAAGATCCTTTATTGCGACTACCGCCACCGCGGCCGCTGCAATTACCATTCTTCCAAGTAATGTGGTTTCGGGCATGGGACATAAAGCACCCAGCGACAAATTAAATATTGCCGGTATTGGTATCGGTGGTATGGGTGCTGCAAACCTGAGAAACCTGAAATCTGAAAACATTGTTGGATTATGCGATGTCGACTGGAAATATGCAGCACCAGTATTCAAAGCATACCCCGGAGCAAAACAGTACAAGGACTGGAGAAAAATGTACGATGAACTTGGTAAGTCAATTGATGGTGTTGTGGTTGCTACGGCTGACCATACACACGCCATTATTGCTGCTACAGCCATGGCAATGGGCAAACACGCTTACGTGCAAAAACCACTGACTCACACTGTTTATGAATCACGTTTGCTTACCAAACTGGCCGAAAAAAACAAACTGGCTACACAAATGGGTAATCAGGGTTCTTCAGGCGAAGGCGTTAGCCTTACCTGCGAATGGTTAGCTAATGGCGAAATCGGTGAAGTAACCAAAGTGGAAGCTTTTACCGACCGTCCAATCTGGCCACAGGGATTAAACACTCCAAAACAAGGACAATGGGTTCCTGAAACTCTGGACTGGGATTTATTTACCGGCCCGGCACAAATGCGTCCTTTCAACGAAGTTTATCACCCATGGAACTGGCGTGGCTGGTGGGCTTATGGTACAGGTGCTCTAGGAGATATGGCCTGCCATATTTTACATCCTGTTTTCACAGGACTTGAACTGGGTTATCCAACCAAAGCTCAGGGAAATTCAACCTTATTGCTTCAGGATTGTGCCCCAACTGCTCAGGCAGTAAAATTGACCTTCCCTGCCCGCGTAGCAAAACGCGCATGGAAAGGATCGAAAAAAGGTGCTCAGCTTCCTTCTGTTGAAGTGTTCTGGTACGATGGTGGAATTAAACAAATGCTTCCAAAAGGATGGCCAGTTGGAAAAGATCCAAACGACAATGGTGGTGGTGTTTTCTTCCACGGAACAAAAGGTATTTTAGTTTGCGGATGTTATGGTGTGAATCCTTGGATTTTACGCCCTGATGGCACAATTGATAAACCAACCACTGCTCCTCAATTCCGTCGCCGCATTGAAAATCCAATGAATGGTGGACACGAAATGGATTGGGCACGCGCATGTAAGGAATCTCCTGAATCACGCGTAAAAACTGCTTCCGATTTCAGCATGGCCGGACCATTCAACGAAATGGTAGTGATGGGCGTGCTTGCAGTTCGTTTGCAGACCTTGAACAAAGAACTGGAATGGGACGGACCAAACATGAAATTTACCAACATCTCAGCTGACGAAAAAATTAAAATCGTTATCGAAGATGGATTTAAAATTCACGATGGTCACCCAACATTCGCTAAAACATGGACTGATCCGGTTCCTGCATCTGAGTTTGCAGCCGAACTGATTAAACATACATACCGCAAACCATGGAGTCTTCCTGATATGCCGGCATAATTGTTTTTTGATGGATATATTAAAGGTGGATTCGAGAGAGTCCACCTTTTTTGTTACTTTAACAATTGGATCGATCCTTTCATTTCAGAATTCAAACCAGAATGTATATTTTCACCGAATTATAATATCTACTCTTTTGGAACTGTATAACCATGGGATATAAACCTTCAAATATCAGCCGGAGAAATTTTCTTGGAACAACCGCAATAGCGGCCACCGCTGTGACCATTTTACCATCGAAAGTCATTGCCGGATTCGGCTACAAAGCCCCCAGCGATAAACTCAATATTGCAGGAATTGGTGTGGGAGGCATGGGTTTCAACAACCTGACTAACATGGATACTGAAAATATCGTTGCCCTTTGCGATGTAGATTGGAAATATGCAGGAAGAAATTCTTTCCGGAAATGGCCGCTGGCTGCCAAATATCAGGACTATCGCGAAATGTTTGATAAGCAGAAGAATATTGACGCAGTAATGATTGCCACACCCGATCATTCACATGCATTGCCTGCTCTGATGGCAATGAAATCTGGGAAGCATGTTTACCTTCAAAAACCATTGACTCATTCAGTCTATGAATCACGGATAATGACCGAAACAGCATTGCGCTACGGTGTTGCCACTCAAATGGGAAATCAGGGCAATTCAGGCGAAGGAATACGAAAAGTTTGTGAGTGGATTTGGGCCGGAACCATTGGCGAAATTACTTCGGTTGATGCCTGGACCAACCGCCCGATTTGGCCTCAGGGCCTGGAAAGACCTACCGAGAAAATGAAGGTTCCCGGAACTTTAAACTGGGACCTATTTATCGGACCCGCAAAATTCCGTCCTTACCACGAAGTTTACACTCCCTGGAACTGGCGCGGTTGGTGGGATTTTGGAACAGGAGCGTTGGGAGATATGGCTTGTCATATTCTCGATCCGGTTTTTAAGGCGCTAATGTTGCAATACCCAACAGCGGTAGAAGGAAGTTCCACAATGATTAATGAAGAATCGGCGCCGGTATCCGAGAAAGTGACGTACTGGTTTCCGCGTCGTGATAACCTTCAGAAAGTGGGGATGCCCGAAGTTAAAGTGACCTGGTACGACGGAGGAATGCTACCCGAACGACCTGAAGAACTGAAAGACGGTGAATCCATGGGCGATTGGAACGGCGGAGTTATCTTCCATGGTTCTAGAGGAAAAATCATGTGTGGTTGCTACGGAGCCAATCCAACTTTGCTTCCTACTTCTGAAATGGCCCATTTTAATGAACCTGAAAATTCCATCCGGCGAATTCCAAATGCTGATTCCAACGGACACGAACAAGACTGGATTCGGGCTGCCAAGGAAACCAAAGAGAATAGGGTAGAACCCAGTTCAAATTTCGCTTATGCAGGTCCTTTCAACGAAATGGTAGTGATGGGTGTTTTGGCAGTCAGGCTTCAGGATTTAAGGAAGCGTTTACTTTGGGATGGCAAAAATATGCAGTTCACAAATATTGGCCAATCTGAGACCATTCGGGTGGTCACTTCCAATAAGTTTGAGGTAGTGAATGGTGATCCTAAATTTGATACACAATACAATACAATTCCCGCGCTGGCCACGGCCGAAGAATGGATCAGGCATAATTACCGGGATGGCTGGGAACAGATATAATCTTATATTAAAATAATAGAATTAAAAACACAAACTCGTTTTTAATGAACCAGATTGAAATAAAAAAAGCATTACAAACCGACTTCGAAGTCATTCAAACGATTGGAAGACAAACTTTTTTTGAAACTTTTGCAGATTGCAATTCCGAAGAAAATATGCAAAAATATTTATCTGAAAGTTTTAGCATAGATAGATTGACCAACGAACTTAATGATCCGAATGTTGAGTTTTATCTGGCAATTGAAGCCAACAGGCCAATCGGGTATCTGAAAATCAATTACGGTTCGTCTCAGACCGAGAATCTCGATAACGAGGCGCTTGAAGTTGAAAGAATTTATGTAATAAAAGAATTTCACGGAAAAAAAGCGGGTCAGTTACTTTACAACAAAGCGATGGAAATTGCCATCCAGCGTAATGCTGCTTACATTTGGCTGGGTGTATGGGAGCATAATGAAAAAGCAATTAGATTCTATCAGAAAAATGGATTTGTAGAATTTAACCGGCACAACTTCATATTGGGAAACGATGTTCAAACCGACATCATGATGAAGATTGAATTATAATCACTGTTGCCAAAATTCCTAATGGTAATTATTTCCCCACAACCATTCGATTTTCAGCCATTCGGTTATTAAACTGCTGAACGATTGCTTTTTGAAGTTGCTGCTCCTCTTTCAGATCAACCTTTCCCAACAGATTGTTCATTAATGCAGGATCATTCTTTCGGTTAAAAATGGCTGTCAGTTTGTCGTCAGTCAGGTAAAAAGCATAATCGCCCGATAAAAACTGGTACGAATCCTGAACATAGTTAATCACAAACCGTTTGCCGTTTTTATCCAGCAGGTTGTTCCCAAAAGCCAGATAAGGATAGGGATAATTGAGATAGCCCAGAATCGTTGGCATTATGTCGGTTTGCTGGGCCAGATTCTGGTCAATGCCTTTAATACTTCCGTCTGGTTTATAGAAAAGAATCGGGATGGCAAAGTGATTCACTGAGGTATAATATTCAGGAATGCCCGAATCAACAGTGTGATCGGCAGTAATTACAAATAGGGTATTTTTAAACCAGGGCATCTTTCGTACCGTGTCAAAAAACTTCTGCAACGAATGGTCGGTATAACGGACACATTTGTTGATAGGTAATCGGCCTTCAGGAAATTTGCCTTTGTATTTTTCAGGCACTTCGTATGGGTGGTGCGAAGAAATGGAAAAAAGCGAAGTGAAAAACGGTTCTTTCATCGAATTCATACCATGGGCGAAATACTGCAGAAACGGTTCATCCCAAACTCCCCAGATGCCATCGAAATCAGCCTCGTTGTTATATTCATTTCGACCATAATAATGCTGAAATCCGGCAATTTTGGTAAACGCATCAAAACCCATGGAGCCATTTGGAGCGCCATGAAAAAAGGCCGATTCATAACCTTGCCGGCCCAGTAAACTGGCCAGGCTGTTAATCGTGTTTCCTGAACGTTCTGAAATAACATAGGGCAGGACCAAAGCCGGAATACTTGCCGTAACAGAAGGAATGGCATCAATGGATTTTCGCCCGTTGGCAAAAGCATTGGTGAAAACCAGACTTTCACTGATCAGCGAATCCAGAAAAGGTGTATAACTCCTATCCCGAGTATCTTTAAACTGCGGATTGAGCGAACCGACAAAGGCACGGCTGAAACTTTCCAGAATGATGATGACCACATTATCTTTCCTTGCAGTTCCTATACTGTCGGGCACATGAATGGGCGAGTAAATCTTTTCAAGTTCTGCTTCTGAAGAAAAATAGTCTTTATGAACAAATGCTTTTTTACCCCAGGTACGCATGATACAAAATGGAGTATTTTGCACTATGGCCATTTCTTCGGGAGCGTTGACAAAAGCTCCGGCATTATTCATGCTGATAGGTCGGGTACTGTGTCGCCAGCCGCCACGAACTCCAATAACTGACAATACAACTGCCAGGAAAATGATGGGGATGCCTGAAAGAAAATAAATGACCGGGTGCCGGAACTTAAATGGTTTGGGCTTTAGCAGTGAATACAAAAGAGATAATGAAATAAGTAAAATGATCAGGATAAGTGGGATATACCAAAAATCGTAAAAGAACCGAAGTATCAGCTTCGAGTTTCCGGCATCGAATGCGGCAACGTCAAACATGCTGGCGGTGGTTCGTTTCAGAATGTACCGGTAATAGATGATGTCAATCAGGTTAAAGGCGATTCCAATTCCATTACCAATCATAAAAAGCCATTTCAGTAAGCTTTGATACCATTTGCTGAATTTAAACTGAAACGGCAACAGGAATAACAGCATGTAGACTGCATTCAGGTATATCAGCGCGCTGACATCGAACATCAGTCCGCCTTTTAAAATGGTGAGAAATGACCAGAAAGTTACTTTGGGGAATGATGCGGTGTTGAACAAGTAAAACAGGATGCGGCAAACCGAATAGAAAACCATCAATACAGCAAATCTGTAAAGCAAAACCAGATATTCGTTGGCC
>Ga0209261_10000154_pt1 | contig 18168 bp, 17 predicted proteins | sample DOMMetBare1Fresh_FD_187470 | JGI IMG/M metagenome (GOLD analysis project Ga0209261, IMG submission 187470) | Wetland sediment microbial communities from St. Louis River estuary, USA, under dissolved organic matter induced mercury methylation -... | ecosystem: Environmental > Aquatic >...
TCGCCATACCACATACAGATTCGATATTTACTAGATTTGGAAAATCATTTTTTGGTTGCGTAGGATCAAAGATTTTTATTTTGTTTGTTCCAATTATGAAAGAATTTTTGATTTGTCCGTGACGGAATTCAACTTTAATTTCGCAGCTCTGTTTATCTTGAAAATTCTTTAATTTTAGTTCATGATTGTAGTATAAAACAATTGATATATTCTGGGAAAAGATGAAAAAACTTTTATTGACATTGATAGCAGGGAGTTTCATGCTGATAGCGTGCGGAAACCGGATGCCGGGAACGCCAGAAAAAAAGGATACTGGTGGTTCAGTTACCTTAACTGATGACAATACGGTTTCGGAAAGACTGGATAAAACGATGTTTATTCAAAAAATTTGGGATTATACCAAATCACCCAAAGAATGGAAATACCTTGGAACTAAGCCTGCCATAATCGATTTTTATGCCGACTGGTGTGGTCCATGTAAAATTGCCGGACCGATTTTGGAGGAAGTTGGTGCTGAGTTCGCGGATAAAATACAGATTTATAAAATCAATACCGATCAGGAACGGGAATTGGCTCAGGTTTTCGGGATAACCGGAATTCCGGCCTTCCTGTATATTCCGGCAAAAGGCAGACCGGTAATGATGTCGGGTATTGGCCGTTCACGGGAAGATACAAAAAAGATGTTTATTGAAAATATTGAGAAATATCTTTCTGTAAAGAAATAATCCTTCTGAATCAATTCATTGAATATTTAATCATCTTGTGTTTCATTCAGAAATTCAACACCTTTTTCCTACTTTACCAGTTTCGAAATGTCTTTAAATTCAGGAGCTGCTGCACTCCGTGTCAGTTCAAAAAGTATCGACTCAAGCGATGTCATCATGATTCTTTCATAGCGAAAGCGCTCAGCTGCCAGGTCAACATTATCGAATGACCGCGATGAAACGCAATCCATCACCACCACCGGAACATATCCCGCAGCCTTCAGATCAATAGCGGTTTGAAGAACACAAACATGGGCTTCTATTCCAAGAATGATCACATTCAATGCTCCGGATAAAGCAAGTTTTTCTGCAAAAACGGGCTCGTCGAAACAGCTGAAATCCTTCTTTTCAATAAACTGAAAATCGTTAATTGCAGATTTAATTTCGTCGATGGTATCGCCCAATCCTTTGGTATATTGCTGTGTAACCAGCAATTTAACGTCTAATGTTTGCAATCCCTGAATTAACTTCGTGCAATTTTCTAACAGTTGTTCATTATCTTCCATAGCAGGAACCAGTCGTTCCTGAATATCAATAACCAATCCGATGGTGTTTTCTCTTAATATGCGCATCCTATTTAGTTTCAAGTTCCAAATTTCAAGTTTCAGTCTGGTTTTTGTTATTTAATTGTAATTAGGTTATTTGTTGTTTACCCAATTGCCAGAAACAATGAATGACGTGAAGCAAATGACTATCAATGACCTGTAAATACTGACCACTGAGACTGACTACTTCTTTATTCCTGCCTGTAACCGCGATTTATCGCCGAGGTATCCACCATGGTGACGTTTGGCATATTCCTCATTACTGAATCCGATTCGCTTCATCATCATCACCACCAATACATCACCAATTACAGTCATTACAGTAGTCGATGTACTGGGAGTAAGTCCCAGAATACAAACTTCTTTTGGATTTCCGGTTTCGAGACAAACATCAGCCAATTTAGCCAATTGTGATTCGTTATTGCTTGTAATTACAATCAGAGGTAAATTAGGATGAAGATTTTCTGCCAGTTCAACCAGTTCAAGAATTTCGCGTGTTTTACCTGAATTGGAAATCAGGAATAATACATCGTTGGGTTGAATGACGCCCAAATCGCCATGTTGGGCATCGCTTGGATGAAGAAAAACAGCCGGAGTTCCGGTTGAACTGAATGTGGTAGCAATATTCTGGGCAATCTGACCGGCTTTCCCCATTCCGGAAGCTACGAGTTTCCCTTTTAGCTGATGAACACGTTCTTCGATAATAGCAATTGCCTTTTCAAAGGCGGTGGTTACCGGAATATTTTGGATCGCTTCGGCTTCAATTCTTAAAACCTGTTTTATTTCTTCAAGCATGACTTAATTTTATTTCGCTGCAAAAATAGTTTAAAAAAAATATCTCTGAACTAAGATGCCTTTCCTTTTTCTGTTTTATAACGTGATTGAAATCAGATTTATTCTTCCAATGTTTAATTTCCTTTAGACTCGAAATGATTTTTGAAAAGAACCGAAAAGAAAAATATTCTTATGTTTTTGAAATTCAGATTGGGTCATAATGATTCATCTATTTATCCAGATATTTAGATGCAATTATTTCTGTTTTCCTAATAGTTTTTCTATCTTGACAGTTCCTTCCATAGGAGAAAAAATGATTAAAAAATTAAAAGAATACTAACTATTTATTATTATTTGAAATGAAAATTCATGAATATCAAGCCAGAAAAATTTTCAGGGATTATGGCATTCCTGTTCCAGACAGTATTTTGTGTTATACAGTGGGCGAAGTTGAGAAAGCTGCTCGCGATATGAATCGCATGGTGGTGGTTAAGGCCCAGGTTTTAGCCGGCGGCAGAGGTAAAGCCGGTGGCGTAAAACTGGCCAGAACTGTTGAAGACGCAATTACTGCCGGAAAACAAATCCTTGGAATGGATATTAAAGGCATTAAGGTGGAGAAAGTATTGGTTGCTGATGCCGTAAACATTGCCAAAGAATTTTATGTCGGACTTATCAACGACCGGAATACAAAAAGTGTTATTCTGATGGCCAGTGCCGAAGGTGGTGTTGAAATTGAAGAAGTAGCCAAAGAAACTCCGGAAAAAATCATCAAATTTTCGATAAATCCATTAACCGGCTTGCTCGATTATCAGGCCCGCAATGTGGCGCTGGAATTATTTGGCGACATAAAACTTGCCAATAAAGCGGCATCCATATTCACTAAACTTTACAAACTGTATGTTGAAACGGATGCTACTCTGGCTGAAATCAACCCACTCGTTTTAACTCCTGAAAATGAGGTTCTGGCTATCGACGGGAAAATGAATTTCGATGACAATGCCTTGTTTCGCCAACCTCAGATTCTGGCAATGCGGGAGCCCGACGAAGATGAAGTGCAAGAAATTGCCGCAAACGAAAAAGGACTTGCCTATATCAAACTTGATGGAAATATTGGTTGTATGGTGAATGGGGCAGGATTGGCCATGGCCACCATGGATATGATTAAACTTTACGGAGGCTCTCCGGCCAACTTCCTTGATATTGGCGGAAGCTCAAACCCTCAAAAAGTTATTGATGCCATGAATATTCTTTTGAGCGACAAGAATGTAAAAGCTGTAATGATTAATATTTTTGGCGGGATTACCCGTTGTGACGACGTTGCAAAAGGATTGATCAAAGCTCTTGAAATCATCATTACCGATGTGCCAATTGTAGTCCGGCTTTCCGGAACAAATGCTGAAGAAGGCCTGGCTTTGTTGAAACAAACCGGATTGCCAACTGTTAGTTCGATGAGTGAAGCTGCTAAAAAGGCTATTGAACTTAGCAAGAGATAAACCATTACAGGAAGAGAGATGAGTAAAAAGGTAAAGAAGCAGTAGCGCATTTTCCCTCTTTCGATTTTCCCTTTCCTTGAATGTTTCAATGTCAATGAATAAATAACCAAAAATCAATATAAATACAATGAGTATATTAGTCAATAAAGATACCAGGCTGGTTGTTCAGGGAATAACCGGACGTGACGGAAAATTCCACACTGGCCGAATGAAAGAATATGGTACCAACATCGTTGCAGGGATTTCCCCGGGAAAGGCCGGCGAAATGGTTGATGGAATTCCGGTTTTTAATACGGTTGCCGCTGCAGTTAAAGCCACCGGAGCAAATGCATCCATTATTTTCGTGCCGGCAGCTTATGCCGCTGACGCTATTCTTGAAGCTTCCGAAGCTGGAATTCAACTAGTAATTGCCATTAGCGAAGGTGTTCCGGTTCAGGATATGATTCGGGTTACTCCCATTCTGAAGCAAAACGGAACTTTGCTGATTGGACCAAACTGCCCAGGTTTAATTACTCCCGGTGAAGCTTTGGTCGGAATTTTGCCTGCCATGATTTTCAAGGAAGGAAACATTGGCTTTATTTCGAGAAGCGGTACCTTAACCTATGAGGTGGTAAACCTGCTGACGCAAAATGATTTCGGACAAACAACTGTAGTTGGTATTGGTGGCGATCCGGTTGCCGGTTTATATTTCATCGACTTGCTCGAACGGTTTGAGAATGATCCGGATACGATTGCAGTTGTACTGATTGGTGAAATTGGAGGAGATGCCGAGGAACAGGCGGCTCAGTTTATTGCTGAGAAAATGACCAAGCCAGTGGTGGCCTTCATAGCCGGACAAACTGCACCTCCCGGAAAACGGATGGGACATGCCGGTGCGATCATTTCAAGCGGTTCTGGTACAGCAGCCGAAAAAATTGCTGCCTTTAATCGGGCAGGAGTTCCGGTTGCCAAAGAGCCAGCCGAAATTCCTGAATTGCTTAGGAAGAAATTGGCGGAATTGAAATAACATTTCGAATTTTGAAATACATAGAGACAAGGTATGCCTTGTCGCTTCAAAAAATATTCAACAAAAAAGGCAGCCGTTTGGCTTGCCTTTTTTTTCGTAATTTCGGGAATTCAATAGGATGAGTATGCTGAAGAATTTAAAAATAGACGCCGAATCAGAAGTTCCCAAATACAAACAGGTGGTTGATTTATTTATATCTGATATTGAAGCAGGGATCTTCCGGCAGGGACAACGTATACCTTCCATTAACGAGACCAGCGAAGAATTGCTGTTATCGAGAGATACCGTTGAAAAGGCCTATGTCTTTATGAAGAAGAAGGGCATTTTGTCTGCCGTTCGCGGAAAAGGTTATTACATTAATCAGGCAAATGTCAGTAAAAAATTAAAGATATGTCTGATATTTAATAAGCTAAGCAATTACAAACGAAGCATTTATTATTCCTTTGTGAAAACGATGGGAGCGAAAGCCAGTGTCGATGTCCACATTTACAATTACGATTTGGACGAATTTGAAACCATTGTAAAAAACAACCTTACTCATTACGACTATTTTGTTATTTTGCCGCATTTCAGGAACGAAAATGCCAGTGCGAGTGAGGTCATTAAAAAAATACCACGCGAAAAAGTATTGATTGTTGATCGGTTTTTGGAAGAGCTGAAAGATTATCCGGTTGTTTACCAGGAATACGACAAAGATATTCAGTCAGCTTTGACTATTGGATTGGATCTTTTGAAAAAGTACAAACGTCTGAATCTGGTATTTCCGCAGTCCGAATATTATCCGCCTTATATTGTTCGCGGATTTCGCATTTTTTGCCAGATAAACGGTTTTGATTTTCAAGTTATAGATCGAATGGAAGAGACCGAAATCTGTCAGGGTGAAGCTTATGTTATTGTTTCGGATGATGATTTATATGCTTTTATCAAAAACATCAGGCAAAAAAACTGGGTACTTGGCCGCGACTGCGGAGTAGTTGCCTACAACGAAAACCAGGTAAAAGAAATATTGTGCGACGGAATTACCACCATTTCGACCAATCACGAGGAAATTGGCCAACTGGCTGCCCAAATGATTCTTACCAGGAGGTTTGAACGGATAAAAAGTCCGTTCCAGTTTATCCGGAGAAATTCATTGTAATTCCAAATTCCAGCGAAGAAATTGATTTTTATTCATATGTTTCAGAATTTTAAGTTCTTCCTGAACGTTGAAGTTTAATAACCTCCCTGATTTCTTCAATAGACTTACAATTTGCCGGATTCGTCATTTGTTACTAAATATAAGGCAATAATAACCTAATTGTATTCAATAGATTATTCTCACCAAATATTAGTTTAACCTTTCAAATTATAAAAATTGGGAAAAATGATAACCCTGAAAAAATTGCGTATTATTTCAGATATAAATTCTCAGTTTAAGGTTTCAAAGGGTTGTAACCGAAGTTTTCAGGATCTGCTATTCATTCGATTCTTGGAAATTCTTGTCCAGATTTATTCCCACCTTTCCAAGGAATACATTTCCAAAAGTCATAATCAGGATTGAAAGAAATATGATTTGGGTAATTAATCCTTTGTTCATCGATGGCAATAACATGTCCTCCGGAATATTAAGAAACAACAGAATGGTTATCAAACCTCGGGGAGCAAAAAACAGCAAGGGATTCAGCGGAATTTTAATTATTGATTTCATGAAAATCCCCCTTAAAACGAAAATTGCGAGTGTTACTAATGATGCGAAAATAAAACTATCCAGATCAAGAACATCAATAATGTTGGTATAAAACCCGAACATGATAAAGAAGAAAGACCGGATGATGAAGGTGAATTCTCCGGTAATGTGTTTAAACGAAGTTAATTCTGAATTAAAACTCTGGAAATCAATAAATTTTGTTGATATTTTATTCTTAAACAAGTGATTGTTATTCATGACCAATCCGAAAATTAAAACAACCAGAAGAGAAGGCATATGAATTAATTTGGCTAAGGAATATACCAGAATAATTGCGGTTGTAATAATGATATATTTTACGTGATGTTTGATTTTATGCAGTATAAAAGCCAGGGCAGAACTGAAAAGAACAGAAATAATAATTGTAGCCACAAAATCGATTACAAATCCTAAGAGGCCTTTCCCGATAGAAGTACTATTGGCGATGATAAAATCAAATGCAAGAATTCCAACAATATCTGAAATGGAACTCTCATAAATCACAAATTCCCTGTCCCGGTTTAAAAGACCTGTTGCTGAAGGAATAGCAACAGCGCTGCTTATTATTCCTAATGGAATAGAATTTATCAACGATTGTTTCCATGTAAATTCATAAACATAGACTAAAACTAAAGTCAGCAAAGTCACAAAGACTGCCAAAAGAACAATGGATGAAGTAACTGAATTAGCTATCAGTTTCTTTTTTGACGAATTGATAGTTAAATCCAGACTCCCTTCAAGTACAATTAAAATTAGACCCAATACACCCATTATTGGAAGTAATCCGGATAAATCAGGAACTTTTATACTGAAGTTGGAGCTTAGAGAATTAATAAGCATACCTGTGATTATCAGAAGAATAACACCAGGTATTTTGGTGTATTTTGCAGAAAGTTCAAAGATGTATGAAAAGATAATAATTACGCAAAGAGCTATAAGAATGTAATAAGTCATGGTACATTTTTAAAAAGACTGAAAATGTCTGACTGCTGAAAGAAGGCAATTTAGTAATAAAATGGCTGATTAAGTCCTATTTAATGCTTTAGTTATAAACCAAGGTCTTCACTGATTCCCTGCATGGCCACCAGAGCCAATTCTGCAAAATCGTGGATGGGGATGCCAATTATTTCACATTCCAGTATAGTATCTCTGTTTACAGAGGCCGCGAATGCTTTTTCCTTCATTCGTTTGGTGATTGATTTGGTTTTCACAGAAGCCAGTTTTTTGTCAGGATAAACCAGTGCAGTGGCCATTATCAGACCAGTAATGGTTTCGCCAGCTGCCAGTGCATGCTGGAAAACCATAGTTCTGTTTTTACCTGCAGCTATTTCATTGTGCATCACGATGGCATCAACAGCATCGGACGTTAACAAGCCTTCAAGCATTCCTGCCGCATACGGACCGTGTTTCATAGGATCGCCTGCAGTTATTTCAACATCAATATCATGAAGCAAACCGGCGAGTGCCCATTCTTCAGAATCCTGATTCAATTTTAATGCTATGGAACGCAGTACAGCTTCACTGGCTATGCAATGTTTAATCATATTCGCATTTTGAATGTGTTGATTCAAAAGTTTATAGGCATTTTCACGTGAAATCATCGCAGTAGTTTTATTTTTGCTGCTGCAAATTAGCAAAAACAAAATACATTACGATGCCAGTCGAAATAGAACGTAAATTTTTAGTCGACAAAACTAAGTGGAGTCCCAATGTTCCGGGAATAAAAATGGTTCAGGCATATCTCGGTCTTGCTCCATATCCAACTGTAAGGATTAGGGTTGCCGGGGAAAAAGCTTTTCTGACTATAAAAGGCCGCTCAGAATCCATTGTACGTCCAGAGTTTGAATATGAAATTCCGGTGGAAGATGCTGAAAATATGCTGGAACTGGCTATTTCCAGTCCGGTTGAAAAGACGAGATACAAAATTCAGCATGAAGATTTTACCTGGGAGGTAGATGTTTTTTCAGGAAGGAATGCCGGCTTAATTGTAGCTGAGATTGAACTTGAGTCGGAAGCGCAGGATTTTCCCTTGCCAGAATGGCTTTTGGACGAAGTTTCATATGACGGGAGATACTATAATTCCTATCTTTCGTTGTATCCTTTTCAGGAATGGAACAGTGGCATGGCCTGATTTTTGACCGGGCCGGCAATAGGTTCAAAAAATATTCGTTTTTAATAAGCCAAAAACCAATAATTATGCAGCTTAAAAAGCTTTTCTCAGGATTATTTCTCCTGATTGGATTTTCGATATTTGCAGGTAACGTACAGAATTACAGGGATAAACAAAAGGTTGTCAAACCTGGAGATTCCCTGCAAATTAGCATCGACTACCTGAAAAAATATATTCAACCGACCAACCAGTGGCAATCCGAAAATCCTGAGGTTTTGAAATTCGTTAACGGTTTGATTCAGTTTGTTGAAAACGGACCTATTGATTCAATCCTGGTTAAACTGGAGAAATTTCAAAAAACTGAAAATTTCAGGTACATCTACCGTTTACCAAATAATCTGGCCGATTCACTTAAAGTTCCGGGATATCATTCACAACAGGTCATTAATGAAAAAATGAAACAGCTCGACCGGGCTATCTGGAACGGTGTCAATATGAAAAATATTCCGTTAACAGAAGATCTGATTGCTGGTCCGGATGGAAAAATTCGGCCCATTGCAGAAAAGGATGAATTGGCCATATTACGACGGACAAATATTATTCTTCCTGACAGTTTAAAAAACATCCGTCCTTTGCCTGATACCATCGTTCAGGTTACCAACAATATTAACCGGATAAAAAACCTGCAAAATACGCGAAGTCAGTTGCTTGAAAATGCCCGTCAGCGTTACAACGCTAAAATTGTCAAACTGAACCTCGATTCAGCCATTACAGCTTACCGAAAATATGCTGTTCGTGTCTTCTCCGATTCGCTGCAGACTCAGCTACGCGATTCATTGAAATTGCAAAATCAAAAGATGCTGATTTATTATAACGATTCCGTTGTACGTTTGGTCAATGATTCGATCAACCATTTTGTACATAAACTTCAGCTATACGCTCAAAATGATTCTGTTTTGGTTAATTTTCAAAGCATTTCCGGAAAACCGACACCAGTCTGGCTACGAAACAATCAACGTGCAATAAACAGGTTGTATATCAAGAATGAACAAAATGATTCACTGGCAATCCGGATGATGAATCTGGATAAATACACCTTAGGAATTGCTATTGATGACGATGTTACTTTTAACCGGATTGCCCAGAAACAACGGCGCGACTTTGTTTTTGAGAAAGTTGATACTGAACAAAAGTTGACTAAGATTCAAAGGAAATACGAAATATTGGCACCCTGGGATTTGGGAGGAAACGGCACTTTTGGATTTACTCAAACGTATTTGAATAATTGGAAAGCAGGAGGAAAAAGCGCTTTTTCGTTTCTGATGGTGTTAAAAGGTTATGCCAATTATTCAAATTCAAAACTGAAATGGGAAAATACCGGAGAAATTCGGAACGGTTGGATCAGGCAGGGAGGCAATATAGACCAGACCCAGAAAAACGACGATAAATTTGAGTTGATTTCACGGTTGGGTGTCAACGCATTTAAAAAATGGTATTATAGTGGTGAAATCGATTTTGTAACCCAGTTCTTTAATGGCTATAATTATCCGGATAAAACAAAACCAATTTCAAGTTATATGTCGCCAGCCAAGACCTTGATAAAACTTGGACTTGATTATAAACCGAATAAGAACTTCTCTGTATTTATTTCTCCGTTAACCGCAAAATATGTGTTTGTAAAGGATACGGCGCTGATTGATCAGACCAGGTTTGGAGTTGCACCTGATAGACGTAGTTTCTGGGAGCCGGGTCTGAATGCCGATCTGAGGTATAAAATTGATATTACACCACGAATAAGTTATGAAACGAAATACAAAATGTTCCTGAATTACCAGGAGCCATTTAAAAAAGTGGATATCAACTGGGAGAATACGGTAGTTGCTCAACTGACTGACCGGATTAATATGACATTTATGCTTTATATGCTTTATGACGACAATGTTACCTTCGACACAGGAAATAAGGATTCCGCCGGAAACGCCATTTTTAAGGCTAAATGGCAGACTCGCGAATTAATGACCGTTGGTTTTTCATACAAAATAAGCAAGCGTATTTACACCCAAAAGAAACTTGACTAAGGATATTCCCTTATATTTGACGGGTATCCTGAGTCGAATCATAAACCTTTAATTTTGAACCATGAAGAGTTATAAAAAATACTTCAAAATAACTGCATCGCCGGCAGATGTATACAATGCACTTACCAACAAAACGATGATCGAAATCTGGACTGGGGAAGATGCCGTGATGGAAGATACTCCCGGAACCGAATTCTCGATGTGGGAAGAAAGCATCAACGGTTTGAACCTTGAATTTGAAAAGGATCATAAAATCGTTCAGGAATGGTACTTTGGTGAGGAAGACGAAGACAAAAAGTCAATTGTAACCATAAAACTTCACCCCGATAAAAAAGGTACCATCATGGAAGTTAACCAGTCCAATATTCCGGATGAAGCCTACCGTAATATTGCTGATGGCTGGGAGGAAGATTATTACAAAGGCCTGAACGAATTGTTTGAGGAATAAAAAGAAGAAAAAAGTCATTAGTCAATTGGAAATAGATTTCCGAATGACTAATGACTTTTTCCTTTTTCCTATTCATTTGAAAGTCCCTGATTCCCGGTATCGGCAATGTATTTCCAGTTTCCGTCGGCATCTTTTTTCCAGATGGTCAGATAGGTTCCTTGCGTAGTATCAGTTTTAGCCACTAATTTCCAGAAACCATAGGTGTAACCTAATTCACCGTTTTTTGATATAAATGCTTTATCCGGTTTCCAGGTAAGCACAAGTCCACTATCATTTTTACCATCGTAACTTTTAATTAGGTTTTGCTTACCAACGATAGGCATAGTTTTATCCTTCAAAAGCACCACGCTGTCGTGGGCAAATTCAATAAATGCTTTGTTTATTCCATGTTTGACTGAAAAATCTGAAAAAGCGATATCAGCATCTGCCAAAACCTGTGGATCAGCAATTGGTTTTTTCTCGGTACATGAAAACAGAATGACAATCAAAAAAAGGAGTGAAAACGACTTTTTCATAGTTTATGAGTTTAAATTCATAACACAGTTACAATGACGAAAATAATTTTAAAACAAAAATCAATCGTTCTTTTTCTTTATTCCAAATTCAGGAGCGATTTTTACAAAGAAAACCGGGATCAGTCCTGGAATCATACAAAGCATCACCCAAACAAAGAAATGCTGATATCCAATGATGTCCTGCAACCATCCGGAGAACATTCCCGGCAACATCATGCTTAACGCCATAAATCCGGTGGCAATGGCAAAATGTGCTGTTTTATGTTGGCCTTCGGCAATATAAATCATATAAAGCATATAGGCCGTAAATCCAAAGCCGTAGCTGAACTGTTCAATGACGACACAAAGTCCAATAATCCATTGACTTTCAGGTTGAAAATACGACATGTAAACGTATGCCAGATGTGGAATGTTAATAGTCAGAGCCATAATCCAAATCCAGTATTTTAGACCTTTTTTGGCTGCAGCAAGTCCTCCAAGAATTCCGCCAGTGGTAAGCGCAAGAATTCCAAATGTGCCATAAATAAGCCCAACCTGGCCGGTCGTAAGTCCTAAACCTCCCAATTGACGCGAATCAAGCATAAAAGGTGAAGCCATTTTAACAATCTGCGATTCACCCAGACGATAAAGTAAAAGGAAGGAAATAATCAGGCCTATATCTTTTCTTCGGAAGAAAGATCCGAAAGTTTTAAAGAATTCTTTGAGCAGGTTTTGATGTTCTGGTAACTGCTTGTCGGCTGCCGGATGTGGCAAGATAAACCGGTGATAAATCGAAAATAAGATGAACATTCCAACCAGAATAATAAAGGTGATGCTCCATGCCAGATGAATGTTTCCTGAAATGCCCTTAAATACGGCTTCGGAAGACTGTTTCAGTTTTGGATCGCACTGAAAGAGCAGGTAAGCTGGTTTTTCATAGTTCGATGCATTGAACTTCAGGCGCTCACCTTCCAGCAAACGAAGACTTTTATCGCCTCTTTTGAAATCGAAATTCAAAACCATTTCTTCATTTTTCTCTGGTTTCGCGCTCAATTTCACAGCCACCACACGCACATTTCCGGTTAAAACCTTGCCATCAATTTTCGGCTTTTTTACACCAAAGTATTTTTTCAGAAACTCTTTAAGTGGAATAGAAACATGCTTCGACCACCACGAAATTTCTTCTGTCAGATTGGTTTGATTGAGAATAAATCCATTTTCAAGGTTGTATGTTGAAACTACTTTACGGATGGAGTCGAGTTGTGAAGTAGGGATATTTTGGGTTGATAATTCAGCGGTTTTCGGAAAAACGGCAAAATAACTTGTTTTACTTTGTAATTCCTGATTTTGAGGTATTTCAGGCAGAGTTATTTCTTTCGGGAATGAAGGACTGGCAACTACATTAATTTCAATTGGCGGAAGCCCGGTGGAAGTTTCAAAGAATCCGGCAAGAATGATGAGCAATCCCTGACCGGTAATCATTGCAATCCGGTAAAAAGTACTGCGGATTCCCACAAAATAGGCTTGCTGATGCTCATTGAGCCCGAGCATGTAAAAACCATCAGCGGCAATGTCGTGGGTAGCCGAGCTGAATGCCAGCAGCCACATGAAAATGAGCGTTGCCTTGAAAAAGACGGGCAGGGGAATGGCCAGTGCAATACCACCCAAAGCAGCTCCAATAATTAATTGCATGATGATGATCCACCAGCGTTTGGTTTTCAGCAAATCAACAACCGGACTCCACAGTGGTTTGATTACCCAGGGCAGGTAAAGCCATCCTGTATACAACGTAATGTCGGTGTTTGAAATCCCCAGTTTTTTAAACATGATGACCGACACGGTCATGACGACCACATACGGAATTCCTTCAGCAAAATATAAGGATGGAATCCATGCCCATGGATTATTTTGATTGATTGTAGATTTAATCCATGTCCAGGGATTTCGTTTTTTTGGAACTCCGGAACTTTCTTTCATGTAGATAATTTTGGTTATTTGTTATTCAGTTTTGGATATTGGTCATTTCATAATCTTTCCTGGTTACACTACACAAAGTAAATGAACATCATTGACGCGAAGCTAATGACTATGTATAACATTTCAGTACTCTTTCGAAATTGTTGCCCCCCGGAAATAATGCAATAATATTTCATCGTACCGGTAACCTTTGGCACCCATCATGGCTGCGCCAATCTGGCAAAGACCAACCCCATGCCCCCATCCGGCTCCGGTGAGTACAAATTGACCGGGAATGTTATTTTCGATATTTAATTTGTCAACCACAAAAGCTGAACTGTACAAGTGCGATTCAGATAACGTTTTGCGGATTTCCAGTTCCTTTCCAATCGTCAGGGTAAGTTTTGAACCGACAATCTTCAGTTTTTTCAGTCTTCCCGATTTTCCTCGTTCAACAGGAATCAAATCGATTATTGCCCCAAAGTCTCTTCCTGATTTTCTGGCAATAAGTTCTGCCAGATCGGCTTGCTGATAAGTCAGTTTCCATCGGTAAAAATCTTTGGTTTCCTGATCGTAATCGTTCAGTACCTGTGAGAGAACTTCTTTATCGTGGGTGTTGCAGAATGCCTCCGGAGCATTTCTGATCCAATTTTCAGAGGCAGTTTCACTTGTTAAGTCGGTGTCAAAACCTTCCGGCGTAACCGGATTATCGATGATGGCTTGTAAATAGGAGTGAGGCTCTGGCTCCCAAACGTTCTCGAAGGTTTCAGCGATTCCTCCGCAGCTTTTCGAAAAACGGGCATCACAGATTTTTCCATTGCTCATCAGCAGCATTCCATGAGTTTCTGCAACTGCCTGCTCAACCAGTTTGGTTGACTGCCGGGTAATGCCCTGGTAACGCTGACAATGATCATCGCCGCACACATCAAAATTCTGATGATCTTCGCGATCGTACCAGCGAATGTATTCTTCCGGAGTTTCATTAATACTTTGATAAGCTTTACCCGAAATTTCCAACGACTTGCCTTTTGCAATTTGCGCCAGCAGCCACGATCGGGAGATTACCGCATGTGCTTTCAAAAGTTCGGAACTGCTTGTGGCGCTCATTTCCGATGAAATCACACTGACGAGATAATCTTCAAGCGGTAAAATATTGATTGCCGTCAGTTTTTCATTTTCAATAATGATTTTCAATGATCCCTTGAATGTTTGGTCCTCTTTTCGTTCCCAATGAAACTGAATTCCGATGGTTACATCATTCAATTCGAAAGATGATTCGTGGTAACGGACTGGTTCGAAAAGAAGTTCTATTTCATCGGTAACTTCACCATTAAACCATATTTTACCATCCAGGAATTCAACTTTTTGAATTCCTTCCAGAGGAATTCCGTTAGGCGCCAATAAATACCTTTCGTTCAACCGGAAAATAATTTCCTGGTGATACATAATTCCGATGCTTAATTGTGGCTCTCTCATAATTTCAAGTTTCAAATTCCAAATTTCAAGTCTGTGCAGGAATTGGTTATTGATTATTCAATATTGGATATTTCCTCATTATTTGCCGGCATACTTGTTACAGACAAAGCTCCAAAACAGGATAAACAGGTTCGTTGAAGCCAAATTTGCGATACAGCTTTTCGCCGTCTTTCGATGTATGCAATGATACTTTGCTTACACCTCTGTTACGGGCTTCAATCAGAAGTTCCTGAAGAATCATGGCTGAAATGCCTTTGCGGCGTGCAAAAGGAACGGTGTACATATTCAGAATGTCACCCTCAAGATATATCGATTGATTAAAATCACCCGGTATTTTTTTTAACACCATGGCGCCAAAGCTTAATATTTCATCCTCCTGTTGTGCGAGAAACGCAAAAAATCTGTTTTCAGCTAAGGCTTCTGTAAAGAATTGATTGAGTTCATTTTTTAGGCCGATTTGATATTCTTCACATCGCTCTCCCTGCATTTCAGTCAGATAAGCCATCCTGTAAGTCGTCAATAGTTCCACTTCATTGGTCCCAATTTCACGTAATTTAATCCTGGATAAGTCGATCTGCATGAGATTCAGTTTTAGATGTTACTCAAAACAAGGCTTCAAAAGATTCTTAAATTTGTAACTTGTCGTACCAATTCTATAATTATAAATTTCAGTATAACAGGTTGTTGAAACTGAAATGAATTATAAAATAGATGATTACTAACTTAGTAAATAAACTGAAGTGCTGGTACAACTAATCAGGCATTTTTGCAAAATTGTTGTACAACAGGAAAGTTGAGCGCGAAGTTGATCGCTTTGTATTTTATCAAAGGTCAATGGTTGTCATTGGTTTCACGTCATTGATGGTCATTTGCAGTTCATTATCACATTTTTGTAAAAGTTGAAAAGTTTTTGGATGACAACTAAATGACAATTGAATGATTCTCAATGATTGATCCCTAATCAAAATCTAATTCAGGTTATTCGACCTTAGCAACTGAATCGGATAACTGTCCGCTGATTCGCAACAATTCAATCTCAGCTGATTTACATCTGAAAAGAGATTGAATGAGCCGATTCTCAGCATCCAGAAGTTTTTTCTGAGTATCGCGTAATTCGATATCATTCATAGCTCCAAGCTTGTATTTTTCCTGAGCTATGCCCCAGTTTAACCGGGCAAATTGGATGTTTTCATCTTCAAAATGAATCAGTTTTTTGTTCGTAACGAAATCGTTATACACTTGCATTAAATTCGCTTCCAGACTTAATTTCTGCAATTCGGCATCTTGTATGGCAGATTCTTCGCGTATTTGGGCTGCTTTCAATTTCTGATTGTTCGTAAAGCCATTGAATATGTTGTAATTCAAGGTTACTCCAGCTGAAAATCCCAGATTTCGGTTACTGAGAAAAGTACCAACATCGGATTGCATTTTACTGTACGAATAAGCCGTGTTAATGCTCAAGCGTGGCATCCTAATTGATTTGATTTCTTTGGACGTCAGATTCGCCAGATTTATTGCGCTGCGTGCTTCCTGTAAATCCGGACTTTGCTCCTGGACTTTGTTCCAGAGGTCGTCATAAATCAATCCATCGTTTACCGGTATGTTTTTTTCGACCAAAATATTGGTATTAAGATCTCGGCAAAGCAGCAAATTCAAATCTGAAGCAGCATTTTGAACTACTGCCTGTTGTCTCATATAATTGGCGCTGTCGGCATTCATATCAACAGTCGATTGCAGATAAGTCAGTTCAGAACCCTTGCCGACTTCTAGCCTAACTTTGGCAAATTTCCTGCGTTGAGTGGAGATTTGCAGTGATTCGTGATAAAGATCAAGCAGTTTTTGCTGAACCACAATGTCAAAATATACCCTGCTAACCTGTGCAACCAGATTTTCAACCACTCCTCTCAGTTGAATATTGGTTAATTGCTGCAATTCATTGAGTTTATCACGCTGGATAAACATATTTAAACCATCAAATATGGTCCATGAAAGTTGAATTCCGGCACTTTGGTTGTTCGTTTTCGCATCGGCCACATCACGTTTCCTGCCATCAAAGTATTCGGCTTTCGAATTATTTAATGAAATAGACCGGGCACCGGTTACATCCAGCTTAGGCAACATACCAGCCATACCCGGTGAATTGTTGACGTCGGATATTCTTACCGAATTTTCAGCCAGCGAAATAGAATAATTATTTTGAAGGGCCAACACAATTGCATCTTTGAGTTTGAGCGTATCCTGAGCAAAAGTCAGCATTCCCAGGGCAATGATGAAGGCGGTTATTGTGATTCGAAGTTTCATTTTCTTAATAGTTTCAAGTTCCACGTTCCAAATTCCAAGTCGAACATAATCCGATTTGAATTGGTTTCTTATTTCGTATTCGATATTGAATATTGATTATTGTTCATTCTTTTCCTGACTTTCCTCTTTTCCCATAGCGTGTGGGTGTTCTTTTCCCAAGGCTGAGAAGAAAGTATACAAGGCCGGAATAACATACAAAGTGAGAATAAGGGCAAACATCAATCCGCCAATGATGACAATTCCCATTGAAACACGGCTTTTCGATCCGGCACCAAGCGAAAGTGCAATTGGCAATGCTCCCAATACGGTAGCCAGACTTGTCATCAGAATAGGTCTGAATCGTTGAGTCGATGCTTCAAGAGCAGCCGACATCAAATTCGATCCTGCTTCCTTTTTCTGATTCGCAAATTCCACAATCAGGATACCATTTTTGGTCACAATTCCAATCAGCATGATCATCCCAATCTGACTAAATATATTGACTGTCTGACCAAAAGAAATCAGTGAAATCAATGCTCCTGCAACTGCCAGTGGAACTGTAAACATGATTACCATCGGATCGCGGAAACTTTCGAACTGTGCGGCCAAAATCAGATAGATTAGAATAAGAGCCAGTCCAAAAGCAAAAAGCAGCGTATTCGAACTTTCGGCGAAGTCACGCGAGGGACCCGAAAGACTGGTTGAAAAGGTATCGTCGAGCACATCATCCGAAATTTTATTCATGGCTTCGATGCTCTGTCCAAGTGTATATCCATCAGCCGGGTTGGCCGAAATGGTTGCAGAAACGTACCGGTTGAACCGGTATAATTGCGGCAGACTTGAATTGTATTTTACCTGAATCAGGTTATCGAGCTGAACCAATTCTGATTTTCGGTTTCTGACATAAACGGTACTCAAATCGAACGGATCATCACGGAAACTTCGGTCGGCTTGTCCGATTACCTCGTATTGTTTGCCATTGTAAATGAAATAACCCATTCGCTGTCCGGAGAAGAACAACTGCAAGGTTTCAGCTATG
>Ga0209261_10000155_pt1 | contig 18107 bp, 15 predicted proteins | sample DOMMetBare1Fresh_FD_187470 | JGI IMG/M metagenome (GOLD analysis project Ga0209261, IMG submission 187470) | Wetland sediment microbial communities from St. Louis River estuary, USA, under dissolved organic matter induced mercury methylation -... | ecosystem: Environmental > Aquatic >...
AGGTCCTCGACCAGCTGGAGACGTTCGTCACCAGCAACCTCGGCAAGGGCGTGGTGCGGGCCAAGGACACGCCCAACTTCATCGCCAACCGCGTCGGCATCGCCGGCATGCTGGCGACGATGATCGAGGCCGAGAAGTTCGGCCTGGGCTACGACGTGGTCGACGACCTCACCGGCAAGAAGATGGGCCGTGCCAGCTCGGGCACCTTCCGCACCGCCGACGTGGTGGGGCTGGACACGATGGCCCACGTGGTCAAGACGATGCAGGACAACCTCCAAGCCGACCCGTTCTATCCGCACTTCGCCACACCCAAGGTGCTCGCGGGCCTGATCGAGAAGGGCGCGCTGGGCCAGAAGACCGGCGCCGGCTTCTACAAGAAGCTCGGCAAGGACATCCTGCGCTTCGACCCGGCCAAGGGCGACTATGTGCCGTCCGCAGGCAAGGCCGAGCCGATCGTCGAGCGCATGCTGAAGAAGCCCGCCGCCGAGCGGCTGAAGCTGCTGCGTGAATCCACCAATCCGCAGGCGCAGTTCGTCTGGGCGATCCTGCGTGACGGCTTCCACTACGCCGCGGTGCATCTGGCCGACATTGCCGACAACGCACGCGACGTCGACTTTGCGATGCGCTGGGGCTTCGGCTTGAAGCAGGGCCCGTTCGAGCTGTGGCAGCAGGCCGGCTGGAAGCAGGTGGCAGCGTGGATCACCGACGACATCGCCGCCGGCAAGACGCTGTCGAACGCGCCGCTGCCGGCCTGGGTGACCGACGGCCGCGATGGTGTGCACACCGCCGAGGGCTCGTGGAGCCCGAGCCGCAAGCGCTACGTGCCGCGCTCGACACTCGGCGTCTACCAGCGCCAGCCGTTCCCCGAAGCCGTGCTCGGCTCCGGCGCCGCCGACCCGCTGGCCAGCGGCACCGAGCTGTTCAAGAACGAGGAGATCCGCGTCTGGACGCTCGACGGCGAGGTGGCGATTGCCAGCATCACCGCCAAGCTGCATCTGATCAGCCCGGCGGTGATCGAAGGCCTGAGCCAGGCGCTCGAGATCGCCGAGGCCCGGTTCAAGGGCCTGGTGATCTGGTCGCCCGACGACGTGTTCTCGGCCGGGGCGAACCTCGAGTCGCTGATGCCGGTTTTCATGAAGATGGGCTCCAAGGGCATCAACCCCGAGGTCAAGAAGCTGCAGGACGTGATGCTGCGTCTGCGCTATGCGCAGGTGCCGGTGGTCTCGGCGATGCGCGGCATCGCGCTCGGCGGCGGCTGCGAGATCGCGCTGTACAGCGCACGCCGCGTCGCGCACATGGAGACCTACGTCGGGCTGGTCGAGGTCGGCGTCGGCCTCGTGCCGGCCGGCGGTGGCCTGGCCGCGATCGCGCGCCGCGCTGCCGAACAGGCCGCCGCGGCACCGGGCACCGACCTGCTGGCCTTCATCAAGGAGCCGTTCACCGCGGCCGCGATGGCCAAGGTGGGCACCAGCGCGATCGACAGCCGCAAGCTCGGCTACCTGCTGTGGAGCGACGTGGTCGTGCCGAACAAGGATGAACTGCTGACCGTCGCGCTGGCGCAGGCCAAGGCGATGTTCGACTCGGGCTGGCGCCCGCCGCACAGGGCGCTGATCCCGGTGGCCGGCCGCAGCGGCATCGCGACGATCAAGGCCTCGCTGGTGGGCCTGCGCGACGGCGGATTCGCCAGCGCGCACGACTTCCACATCGCCAGCCTGATCGCCGATGTGGTCTGCGGCGGCGAGGTCGATGCCGGCTCGTTGGTCACCGAGGAATACCTGATGGCACTCGAGCGCAAGCACTTCTGCTCGCTGCTCGACCACCCGAAGACGCAGGAGCGCATCATGGGCATGCTCCAAACCGGCAAGCCTGTGAGGAATTGACCACCCCCGTGGCGGCCTGGCGGCCGCTTCCCCCTCGAGGGAGAGCCACTGGCGGACCGGCGGAGCCGGATCCGCGGTGGCCACTCGAAACGTATTGGGAGTAGTTGAAATGAGTGGAAAGCAAATTCAAGAGGCCTACATCGTTGCCGCCACGCGCACGCCGATCGGCAAATCCGGTCGCGGCATGTTCCGCAACACGCGGCCCGACGATCTGCTGGTGGCCGCGATCCAGGGCGCGCTGAAGCAGGTGCCGACGCTGGACCCGAAGGCGATCGAGGACGCGATCATCGGCTGCGCGATGCCCGAGGGCGAGCAGGGCCTGAACATGGCCCGCGTCGCTGCGCTGCTGGCGGGATTGCCGCACACCGTGGGCGGGGTGACGATCAACCGCTTCTGCGCGTCGGGCCTCACCGCGGTGCAGATGGCGGCCGACCGCATCCGCGTCGGCGAGGCCGACGTGATGATCGCCGGTGGCGCCGAGAGCATGAGCATGGTGCCGATGACCGGCAACAAGCCCTCGTTCAACGGCCACATCTTCGACCGCGAAGAGAACATCGGCATCGCCTACGGCATGGGCCTGACCGCCGAGCGCGTGGCCGAGCAATGGAAGGTCGGCCGCGAGGCGCAGGACCAGTTCGCGCTGGCCTCGCACCAGAAGGCGCTGAAGGGGCAGGCCGCCGGTGAGTTCGACGCCGAGACCACGGCCGTGCAGGTCGAAGACCGCACGCCCGACCTCGCCACCGGCGAGGTGCTGGTGAAGACGCGCAGCGTGGCCCGCGACGAGGGCGCGCGCGCCGACACCACGCTCGAGGCACTCGGCAAGTTGAAGCCGGTGTTCGCGGCCAAGGGCAGCGTCACCGCCGGCAATTCGAGCCAGACCAGCGACGGCGCGGGCTGCCTGATCCTCGCCAGCGAGCGGGCCGTCAAGCAGTTCGGCCTGAAGCCGCTGGCGCGCTTCGTCAGCTTTGCGATCAAGGGCGTGCCGCCGCACATCATGGGCATCGGCCCGATCGAGGCGATACCGGCCGCGCTGGCGCATGCCGGCCTGACGCTCGACGACATCGGCTGGATCGAGCTCAACGAAGCCTTCGCCGCGCAGTCGCTGGCGGTGATCAACACCGTGGGGCTCGACCCGGCCAGGGTGAACCCGATCGGCGGCGCGATCGCGCTCGGCCATCCGCTGGGTGCCACCGGCGCCATCCGCTCGGCCACGGTGATCCAGGCGCTGCACCGCCGGCAGCTCAAGTACGGCATGGTCACGATGTGCGTCGGCACGGGGCAGGGCGCGGCGGGCATCTTCGAGCGCGTGTAGCACGGCCAGCGCATCGGCGCGAGCCGGTGCGTAAGATCGCGACGCTTGCGAGGAGCGTGGCATGACCGACCCAACCGAAATCCCGATCGACCCGACCCGCTGCCTGCCCGACGACGGCACGGCCGGCACCCTGGTGGGCCGCGCCTGGCTGCCCGGCGCGCACGCGGGCCCGACCGTGGTGGCGATCCGCGGCGACGGCGTCTACGACCTCGGCGAGCGTTTCGTGTTGATGAGCGACCTGCTAGACGAGGCCGAACCCGCGCAGGCGGTGCGCGCCACGCCGGGCCGGCGCATCGGCGCGCTGGCCGACATCGTGCGCCACACTGCCCGGGCCTCGCGCGACGGCACGCTGCCGCACCTGCTGGCACCGATCGACCTGCAGGTGATCAAGGCCGCCGGCGTGACCTTCGCGCTGAGCCTGCTCGAGCGCGTGATCGAGGAGCAGGCCAAGGGCGATCCGGCGCGCGCCGATGCCGTGCGCGCCGAGGTGCAAAGCGCCATCGGCGCCAGCCTGCGCGAAGTGAAACCGGGCTCGCCGCAGGCCGCGGCGCTGAAGGCCGCGCTGCAGGCCAAGGGCCTGTGGAGCCAGTACCTCGAGGTCGGCATCGGCCCCGACGCCGAGGTGTTCACCAAGGCGCCGCTGCTCTCGGCACTCGGCACCGGCGTGGCGATCGGCGTGCGCGGGGACTCGGCCTGGAACAACCCGGAACCCGAAGTGGTGCTGGCGGTCGACAGCCGCTCGCGAATCGTCGGCGCGACGCTCGGCAACGACGTCAACCTGCGCGACTTCGAAGGCCGCAGCGCGCTGCTGCTGGGCAAGAGCAAGGACAACAACGGCTCCACCGCGATCGGCCCGTTCATCCGCCTGTTCGACGACAGCTTCACGCTCGACGACGTGCGCCGCGCCGACCTGACGCTCACGGTGCACGGCGCCGACGGCTTCGTGCTCGAGGGCCGCAGCACGATGCGCGAGATCAGCCGCGACCCGCTGGACCTCGTCGCGCAGACCACCGCGATGCACCAGTACCCGGACGGCTTCGTGCTCTTCTGCGGCACGCTGTTCGCGCCGACGCAGGACCGCGGTGCCCCGGGCAGCGGCTTCACGCACCACGTGGGCGACGTGGTGCGCATCCGCAGTGGCAAGCTGGGCGAACTGGTCAATCGCGTCGAGAAGAGCGAGACGCTTGCGCCGTGGCGCTATGGCGTGCGCGAGTTGATGCGCCATGTCGGGCGAGGTCGCGGTCCGTAGGCTGGCGCCGCGCCTGGCCAAGAGCGATCGGGGCACAGTGACCGCGATCGCCATCGGCGCGCGCTTGGTTGGCCACCGGTGGCTTCGGAGCATCTGACCGCACCACCTGGGCCCGGCTGGGCAGAAGAGGCACCGCTGGACTTTCCCGTACCCCCGGTGTCTGCAGCTATCCTGTGGCCCTGATTCGGGAAACAGGGACGATGGGCGAAGCGCTGATCCTGCTGGCGACGAACTTCCTGTGGGGTGCCTACCATGCCGTGCAGCCAGGGCACGGCAAGACCATCGCCGCGGCCTACATCGTCGGTGCGCGCGGGCGCCCCGTGGACGCGTGGATCCTGGGTATCTTCGTGACGCTCTCACACACCAGCGGCATCGTGCTGGTCGGCGTGCTGGCATCGCTGGGGCTGCCGGGCCTGGAATCGAAGCGCATCGAGGTGTGGCTCAAGGTGCTCACCGGCGTGCTGATCATCGCGATCGGCCTGTGGACCCTGTGGACGCAGCGCTCGCTGTTCAAGGTGGCGGGCGTGGCTGCAGTGCCCGCGGAGCGCCGGGACAACGAGCACGACCACGACCACGCGCATGCGCCCGTTCATCCCGTCAGCCCTGCGGATCCGGTCGGGCAGGTGCACGCGCAGCGTCATGTGCACAGCCACGACGGCCTGCCCGAACACAGCCACGATCACGCGCATCCGGACCTCCACGCCGGATATCACAGCCACGGCTTCGGAATCCGGCACAGCCACGACCTGACCGGCGTCATGAGCAGGCGGCCAAGCCTGTGGATGCTCGTCGGGCTCGGCATCGCGGGTGGCCTGGTGCCCGATCCGGTCGCGCTCAGTCTGTTGATTCGTGCGCTCACGGACGGCAAGGTCATCGTCGGGCTGATCGGCGTGTTCGTGTTCAGCCTCGGCTTCGCGGCCGTCCTCGTCGCGGTGGGCGTCGTCGCGGCAGCCGTCGGCAAGCGACTGCTGGAATGGCTGACCGGGCCGCGTGCGGCACGCCTTCAAATCGGCATGTCGGCGCTGATCGTGCTCGTGGGCGTGATATTGACCGTCATCGCCGTCGGCGAAATGACACCGGTCGAGGGTGTTCGCGGGCCGGGGTGATCTGCCGCCCCCGCGAACGGTGCTCTCAGCGCGCCGCCTCGCTGGCCGGCAACATGCCCACGTAGCCGCCGATATCGGCGTACCAGACGTTGCCGGACTTGTCGACCGCAATGCTGTAGGGCCGTGCGCCTTCGCGCGGCAGCGTGAACTCGACGATCTTGCCATCGCGCAGCCGGCCGATGCGGCCCTTGCGCAACATGCCGAACCACACCGCGCCGTCGGGCGCAACCGCCAGGCCCGTGAGGCCAGCCTTGGTCTGTGCAAGCGCAATCTCCTCGAAGTTGCCGCCCTGGAAGCGGCCGATGCGGTCGGCGCGGAATTCGAGGAACCAGACCGCGCCGGATCCGTCGACGGCCACGTCGGTGGGCGACACGCCAGGTGTCGGTATCTCGTGCTCGGTCATCTTGCCGTCCGGGGCGATGCGCAGCAGCGAGTTGGCGCTTTGCAACGTGGCCCAGACCGCGCCGTCGGCAGCCACCGCGACGCCGTAGGGCCCGCCCCGCACCGAGGCGATGGCATGGCGCGTCAATTCGCCGTTCTTCAGGCGTGTGATGCTGTAGGAGGTGCTCTCCGCAAACCAGACCGACCCGTCCGGCGCAGCGGCCATCCGACCCAGGCGGGCGATCGGCGTGCCCAGCTTGACGGATCGAACCTCACCGGCCGAAGACACGGTCACGATCGAGACCGTTGCGGCATCGGTCACCCACACGTTGCCGCTCGTGTCGACCGCGATACCGATCGGCTCGGTACTGCGCGAGCCCTTGGCGATGCGCTCGACCTTCCCGCCCCGCACCACCCCCACGGCATCCGAGAAATCGATGCTGAACCATGCGCTGCCATCGGGTGCCACCGCCACCGCGGTCGGGATGTCTGTCGGCACGAGCATCGGGTATTCGATCACCTTCGCGATACGCGGACCGAAAGGCCACCAGATCAGTGCCGCCAGGGCTGCCGCGCTGATCAGCAGAGCGATCGCCACTGGGCGGGCTGCGAACCACGAAGATCCTGGGCGCGTCGGTGGCGGAGTGGCAGACATGAAGAATCAGGCGTCGCGATATGCACGCGCCAGCGTGCGGGCACCGAGGCCGCCGCCGATCAGCAGCAGCGCAAGGAACGCTCCGGCGCCCGCCACGCTCACCGGGTCGAGCTGGGACAGCAGATTCGAACCCTGCTCGGCGCGACGCCAGAGCTCGGAATATGGCACCAGCGAAAACGCCGCGTAGATCGTCTGCGCGTCGTGCGGATCGCGCACCAGTGGCCCCGCTTCGAGGTGGACGGGCAATGCACCCTCCACCTGGGACCAGGTGTTGCCACCGTCGGTGCTGCGCAGCAGACCCTTGTGCGTGGCCAGCACGATCAGCGCGCCGTCCTGCGCCGTGGCGAGGCCGCGGATCGTGAAGCTCCCTTCGCCGATCGGCCGGCCCCAGCTGCGCCAGGTTGCGCCCAGATCGTCACTGACATGCACGTGATTGCTGGAGGCGGCCCACACACGGCCTGGCTTGTCGCGGTCGGCCGTGACCGTCTCGACCTGACCCTGGGGCAGGCCCGCGTCGCGCGGCCCCCAGGACTTGCCATCGTCTGCGCTGACCCATATGCGCCCGTCGAACACAGCGAACAGCGTCTGCGTTGCCGCGGGCACCGCCACCAGTGCGCGCCCCGCGGCGTCAGGCAATTCCTCCTGCCCGAGGCGCACGAACCTGCGTCCGTGATCCGAGCTCGCGTAGAGGCCACGCGCCCCTAGCAGATAGACGCGACCGGGCTGCGAGCCAAGGACCAGCGCGCGGCCCGGGATCGCGGCAGCGGGCACGTCGCTCTTGATCCAGGCGGCGTCATCGGCGACGACGAACACGCCAGCGGGGGTCGCGGCCCAGGCCCTTGTGCCGTCGGGCGCGAAGGCCACGGCCAGCGTCGGGCCATTGAAAAGCTGCGGCGCCTCCGGCACCCAGTCGCGCCCCGCGTTGTGCGAGCGAAGCAGACGCGTATCGGTGGCGTACAAGAGGTGGCTGGCGTCCGTTGGACTGACCGCAACCGCCAGGGCTGCACCGACAAACAGGCCGGCATCGGCCGACAGCCAGGCCCCGCCGTCGTCGCGCGAGCGGAACAGCCCGCCCCATGCGCTCGGGTCGTGCGCGGGCGCGCCTGCGGCGCTCGCCATCAGCACAGCCGCGGCCAGAAGGCGAAGGAGACTTTGCACGGACCGATCATCGCAGGCAAAGAAAAAACGAGGAGCCGGGTCGCCCCGGCGCCTCGCTGTCAACACGCTACAGGATTCAGCCTTGCATCACTTCTTGCGCGAGGCCTCTCCGGGCGCCAGCGCAATCTCGGCCAGGCGACCACCGTTCATGCCGACCCATGAGTTCTTGGTCAGCGGGTACTTGTCCGTATAGGACAGCGGCTCGTGTGCTGCCACGCAGTTCTGATAACCGCCGGTGATCTTGTAGCACTTCTCGTAGGCCAGGAACTGCTGCACCGAATCGGTCTGCTGGATGTTGGCCACTTCCCAGTCGCGGATCGCCTCCCAGGAGGAGTACGCGTCCGAGCCGAATACCAGCTTGCCGATGCTGGTGGGCACTTCCAGCAGTTGCGACCCCGCCGTGTGGGCCCGGTGCGCGGCGTGGATCTTCACGCCTGGCATGATCTCCATGTCGCCGTTCACGATCACCGCCTTGCCGCGCAGGACCTTGCCGTAGATCGAGTCCACGGTCTTCGGCGGATAGCCGCACGCCGGCGTGCGGTTGCAGCCGCCCTTGTCGAAGTTGTGTGCGCGGATGCGTTCGTGCCCAGGATAGTTCAGTGCCCACTCGATGCCGCGCAGCTCCTCGGCCTGCACATACAGCATCGCGTTCGGGAATTCATCGAGCGACCCCGCATGATCCCAGTGGCCATGGCCGATGATGATCTTGGAGACATCGGCGGCCTTGAAGCCCAGCTGCGCGATCTGCTGCGACAACGGTGCCCAGTGTTCCGTGCCCGTCGCCTTGTGATAGTCCGTCTGGTTCCAGCCGTTGTCGTACAGGATCAGCTCCTGCCCGCACTTGATGACGCCCACGTTGACCGGCAGGTCGACGGTGTTGACGTTGTTGCGCGCGTCGGTGCTGCCCTGAATGTAGGAACGGTCCGGATGGAACATGCCGAACGGCACCTTCATGAAGCGGCTGTTCTCCACCAGCCATACCGAGCAATTCTGCGCCTGGGCAGTGCCTGCGCTCAGCACACCAGCCGCCACGAGAGCTGCGCCAACAAGCGCCTTGAACATCTGCTTCTTCATAGTCGACCCGCCATCGTTGGTTGTTGAACCACGAGCTGCACCCTGGCCTGCGTCCCTTCATCCACGGCACTGAACGACAGTTCCGCGTGCTCCCTGATCAATTCGGCTTGATCTCGCCGGGCCAGAGCTGCTCACTCACCTCGAGAAGGATGCCGGACGCCTGCTCCGACATCTCCTGCGCCTTCAACAGGTGCGCATCGTCGCCGTCATGCGCCACCTTGACCATCACCTGCGAAGCCTTGCCGTACAACTGGAGCGCGCCCGCGTAGCGGTTGCGCGTCTCCTGCATCGAAGCCGGCGCATCGAGCGCACGCAACTCCGACTCGGCCTGGCGGAACACCGCAGTGAGCGGTACCACCTTGGTGTTCACGCTCGCACGATCGCCGTCGCCCATCTTGTAGGCAAGGCCAGCGAAAGTCATTCGCACCGCCGCGGTTCGCACCTCGGCGTGGATATTCCACAAGGCCTGCGCGAACCGCTCCTCCGCCGCACTGTGGGCGGGGCGCCGGTCTGAAAACGCGTGGGTCGCTGCCTGCGGTTGAACCTCGAGCGTGGCCTTTCGCATCTCCCGCAACGCCGCATAGGCGACGAACCCAGCGAGCAGCGCGACCACCACCCAGAGAGCGAGCGTCTTGTTGTTCAGGCGCAGCGATCGCGGCGCAGCGTTGGCGGCACTCATGGCGAGTGCCGGAATCTAGGCGTTACGCGCCGCAGCGTCAATCCTGCGTCGCCCCAATGAACAGCCCGTCGGCGACCCCCACCTTCCACGCCAGGTAGCAACCAAGCCCCAGGCTCAGCGTACCGCCCACCACCTGCAGGACGAGGTTGAGCCAGGGCAGGCGGTGGCTGCGGACGAACGGGACCGCGATCATCGAGGTGATGAGCATCATGCCTGCAGTGGTGCCGACCCCGAACAGCAGCAGATAGGCCACGGCCCAGAGCGGCTCGCGGATCTGAGCCAGCACCAGCAGGGCCACGGCGGCGGAGCCCGCCAGACCATGCACGATGCCGATCGACAGCGGTCGCAGCGCCTGGTAGGCGCTCAGGCCGCCCAGATGCCGATCGAGCCAGCTCAGTGGCGTGTCCGCATGGCCGTGGTTGGCGGCACCGTGCCCGTGCTTGTGCGCGTGGACATAGTCGCCGTGCGCATGCACATGCAAGTGGGCACCGGATACCCGGTCGCCATGCGAATGCTCCGACAATCCTTCGGCGAGAGCCGCGGTGACGGTCCCGCGCACGTGCCGGCTCAGTCGCGACAGCGTGACGACGCCGAGCAGCATCAGCATCAGCGCCACGCAAAACTCCATCGCCAGCTCCAACCGCGGGGGGACCGCCAGGTTGAAGAGGATGATGGCGCTGCCGACGGCGAACACGGTGAACGTGTGACCCACGCCCCAAAGCAAGCCGACCCGCGCCGCGCCGCCCACGCTGCGCTGGCGGCTCACGATGGTCGATACCGCGATGACGTGATCCGCATCGGTCGCGTGCAGCATCCCGAGAAGAAACCCCAGCACCACCACCGGCAACGACTGCACGCGTGCACCTATCCCCTCTTGTCGTTTGCAGGGTTGTAGCACGCCGCGATCGAAGCTGAAGGGCGGCAGTCGATGGGCTCAGGCCACCTGCAGCACGACGTTGCCCACCGCGCGGCCTTGCTCTACCGCCTCGTGCGCGTCGACGATTTGCTCCAGCGGCAGGCGCAGTGCGATGTTGTGCTGCAGCTCGCCGCGCGCGAGCAGACGCTGCAGCGTGTCGGTGGCGCGCGCGCGGTCGGCGTCGTCGAGGTGGTAGACCATGAAGAACTTGAGCTGGATGTTCTTGGCCAGCAGCACGAAGAACGGCAGGTTCAGCGGCAGCGGGCTGCTGCCGTAGACCACCAGCTCGCCGCCGGTGCGCAGCATCTCGAGGTCGAGCGCGGCGTTCACCGCCAGGTCGAGCTCGATGATGCGGTCCAGGCCGTGGCCTTGGGTGAGCTCGCGCACGCGCGCGGCCACCGGTTCGGTTTTGTAGTTCAGCGCCACGTCGGCACCTGCGGCGCGCGCGAGAGTGGCCTTGGCCTCGCCACTCACGGTGGTGATCAGCTGCGCGGCGCCCATGCGGCTGGCCAGCTGCAGCGCGTAGTGGCCCACCGCACCGGCGCCGCCGGACACCAGCACGCGCTTGCCGGCCACGCCGCCATCCATCAGCACCGCGTGCATGGCGGTGAGCGCGGGGACGCCCAGGCACGCGCCGGCCTCGCCGCTCACCCCCTCGGGCAGCGGCACGGCCTGGCGCTGCGGCAGGCAGATCCGCTGCGCGGCGGTGCCGTGGGGCCGGCCCCAGGCCGCGTTCCACAGCCACACGCGCTGGCCGATGCGCGAGGCGCTCACGCCGTCGCCCACCGCGTCGATCACGCCCATGCCGTCGCTGTGGGGGATCACGCGCGCAAACGCCATCACCTTGCTGCGCAGGCCGCCGCGGCTCTTCACGTCCGACGGGTTCACGCCGGACCATTGCACGCGCACGCGCACCTCGCCGGGTGCGGGCGTGGGGTCGGGCAGCTCGGCGAGCTGCAGCACCTCGCGGGCGGGGCCGACGGCTTCGTAGAACGCTGCGCGCATGGTGGTGGCCTCCTCGGTGTGCGGCTGGTGGTGGCGGGCCGCGTGGGACGTCAGACCGGCTCGTAGCGCCCCAGCCGCACCTGCGTGTTGCCGGGGCGCAGGTGGCCCATCGACGGCATCACCAGCACGGTGCGATCGTACGGCGCGCGCCAGACATGGTCGCCGTCCTGCGCGATCGGCGTGCCGGCCCGCTCCACCACGCCCAGCCCTTGCAGCGGCACCAGGAAGCGAAAATCCATCGAGCGCGCGACCACCGCCTCGGTCACCCGCACCAGGCGCTGCACCGGCGGCGGCGCGAGCGCCGTGCGCGCAAGCGCCCAGCCGCGGTCCACCACCTCGGTGAGCGCGAGAAAACGCATCAGCGTGTCCACCGCCACGTCGCGCGCCGAGCGCTCCCAATGCTGGCCGCATTCGATCAGCAGCGCGCGCTTGTCGCTCGCCGGGTCGCCGAAGCCGCCGCGCTCGATCATGCGCAGCCCGGCAGGGTGACCGGTGTCGATCAGCAGGTCGGCCGGCACGCCGAGCGCACGTGCGTAGGCGGCGTTCTTGTCGACGCGGCCGCACACCATGATCGGCCGGCACGGCTCGTGCATGGAGTGGATGTCCAGCAGCAGGTCGGCCGCGTCGACGAACGGGCGCAACGCCCGCGCGCGGCGCAGCTCGGCCGAGTCGCGCGGACCCGAGAGCGCGTCGTCGCCCCAGACGCGGTTGTAGTCCTCGTCGACGAAGCGCGAGCGGTGCGGGTCGGCGGCATCGAAGCGCGCGAAGGCTTCGACGTTGGCGAACGCCAAGGTCAGGCTGCCCTGGCGAATCGCCGGCATGTCCTGCAGCAGCTGCACCAGGGCCAGCGCGCCGCAGATCTCGTTGCCGTGTGTCAGCGCCTGCACCATCACCGACGGGCCCGGACGTCCCGAGTCGAAGCGGTGCACGTAGTCGACATCGGTGTTGCCGCGCCGCCAGGCCGTGAGGTCGGGCGGCGTGAGTTCGATCGCCGGCACCTCAGCCATGGTATTCGGGCTTCGCGAAGCGGTCGACGATGCCGTCGATCAGCTCCATCAAGTGGCGCTGCAGTGGCGCGAAGCCATCGTGCGGCTGCAGCGTCGCCTCGTCCATGTACAGCCGCTTGTTGATCTCGAGCTGCAGGCTGTGCCGTCCGTCGAGCGGATCGGAGTACGCGCGCACCAGCTCGACACCCTTGAACGGGTCGTTGACGGCGACGTCGTAGCCCCAGCCCGCCAGCGTCGAGCGCACGAATTCGGTGAACTCCGGGTCGCAGGTGGTGCCGTCGCGGTCGCCGAGCACGAAATCGGAGCGCCTGCGCCCCGCGCCGCCTTCGCCCATCGGGCCGCTGATGGCGTTCATCGAGTGGCAGTTGATGTGGTACACGACGCCGAAGCGCGTGTGCGCCGCATCGAGCAGCGCACGCAGCGTGCGGTGATACGGCGCGTGGTAGTGCGCGATGCGGTGGCTGACTTCGTCGATGCTCAGGCGCCGCGCATAGATCGGCCGTCCGTCGTCCAGCGTGCGCCAGATCAGCGCCTTGCCGATGCGCGCCTTGCCGCTCGGCCGATGCTCGTGCGGCCACGGTTCGTCGAGCAGCTCGAGATCCACATCGCCGGCATGGCGGTTCGGGTCGAGGTAGGTGCGCGGGAACATCGCCGCCAGCAGCGGGATGCCCCGCTCGGTCGCGGGCCGGTACAACTCGTCGATGAAGCAGTCCTCGCCCTCACGCAGCTCGGCTGCGCCGAGTGTGGCGGCGAAGTCCGCCGGCATGCGCGTGCCCGAATGCGGTGAATCGAGCACCAGCGGGCAGCCCGGCTGCATCGGGCCGTGCACGATCAGGACGCTGTCGTCGATCACGGGGGCGGTGGATTCTTCGGGCTCGAACGCGAAGTATCCTCCAACATCGTGCTGGAACATGGCTTGCAAGCGCGGTTGCGGCAGTCGAACGGCCTGTGCCGCCTCTCGTTACGATGAGCCTTCACGAGAACGAAAGACAGTGCCGCGTGGTCGAGTCAGCATCTTCGTCAACGAGTGAAGTCGGCGCCGCCGTGCAGCACCTGAGCATGCACCGCTTCCAGGCGCTGGAGCCCGGCACCCGGCTCATCGTCACCGGCGCCGTGCATGGCAACGAGGTCGCCGGCACGCGCGGCATCGAACGGGTGTTGGCCGAGATCGAGCGCGGTGAGCTGTCGATTCAGCGGGGCAGCGTCACGTTCCTGCCGGTGGCGAATCCGCTGGCCTACGCGAAAGGACAGCGCTTCGGCGACCGCAACCTCAACCGACGCTTGCTGCCCAGTACACGGCCGCAGGACAACGAGGATCGGCTGGCCAACCTGCTGTGCCCGCTGCTGGCCGAACACGACGTGCTGCTCGACCTGCACAGCTTTCGCGGCCCGGGCCAGGCCTTCGTGCTGCGCGGGCCGCCCGACAACCGTGGCCCGCTCGAGCCGTTTGCGCACGCACAGGCCGAGGAACGGTTGTGTGCCCACCTCGGCGTCGGCCGCGTCGTCGACGGCTGGATGACGGCCTACGCGGCAGGGGTGTCGGCGCGGCGTGAGCGCGGCCTGACGCCGGGCGGCGTGCACGAAGATGCGGCCTATGGCATCGGCACGACCGAGTACATGCGGTCGGTCGGCGGCTATGGCGTGACGCTCGAATGCGGCCAGCACGACGACGCGGCAGCGCCCGAGGTCGCGCGCCACGCGATCCGGCAGACCCTTGCGCTGCTGGGCATTGCCGACATCCCGCTGGTGCCTGCCCGCGGGCCGATCGAATGCCTCACGCTGGGCCGCGTGGTCGATCGCCACGCAGACGGCGACCAGTTCGTGAAGACCTGGACAAGCTTCGACCCTGTGGTCGCGGGCGAACTGATCGCGCGTCGCGCCGGTGGCATCGAGGTGCGCGCCAGCGAGGCCGGGTACATCGTGTTTCCCGACCATGCCGCGTCGCCGGGACATGAATGGTTCTATCTGGCTCAACCCAGTGGGCGACCGATCGGCTCACCCGCGGATCGAGGGACGTGACCACGTGTCCGGGCAGAACCCGATGGCGCGGTCGACACGGCTCGATAGCATGCCACGTACCCCGGTAAACCCTTAGGGTCCGGATCGAAACCTCCTGGAGCTTCACCATGCTCGAACACGAATTGCGCCATCTGATCGAAGACGTCCGCGACGGCCGCCTGCCGCGCCGCGGCTTCATCCAGCGGATGGTCGGCCTGGGGCTCACCGCGCCGATGGCGTCGATGATGCTGATGCACGAGGGCGTGGCGCAGACGACGCCGACCATCCCCTACAAGCCCACCAAGCGCGGCGGCGGCGGTGCGCTGAAGCTCATCTACTGGCAGGCCGCGGTGCACCTGAACCCGCACTACGCCGGCGGCACGAAGGACCAGGACGCCAGCCGCATCTTCTACGAGCCGCTGGCCGGCTGGGACACCGAGGGCAACCTGATCCCGTTCCTTGCCGCCGAAATTCCCACACGCGCCAATGGCGGCCTGGCGGCCGACGGCAAGAGCGTGACCTGGAAGCTCAAGCGCGGCGTGAAGTGGCACGACGGCAAGGACTTCACCGCCGACGACGTGGTCTTCACCGCGCAGTACGCCGGCGACCCGGCCGCGGCGATGACCACGGTCAGCGTCTACAAGGACATCAAGGTGGTGAAAGTCGACTCGCACACCGTGCGCGTCGAGTTCGCCAAGCCCACGCCCTTCTGGGCCGAGCCGCTGGTGGGCAGCGTCGGCCTGATCCTGCCCAAGCACGTGTTCGAGCCGTTTATGGGCGCGAAGTCGCGCGAGAACCCGGCCAACACCAAGCCGGTGGGCACCGGCCCGTACAAGATCGTCGACTTCAAGCCGGGCGACATCATCCGCGCCGATGCCAACAAGGACTACCACATCCCCAACCAGCCCTACTTCGACACCTTGGAAGTGAAGGGTGGTGGCGACGCCACCAGCGCTGCGCGCGCCGTGCTGCAGACGGCCGAGTACGACGTGGGCTGGAACCTGGCGGTGGAGGACGAGATCCTCAAGCGCCTCGAAGGCGCCGGCAAGGGCAAGATGGACTTCTACGTCGGCAGCGACATCGAGTTCGTGCTGCTCAACGTCGCCGACCCGTGGAACGAGGTGGACGGCGAACGCGGCAGCGTCAAGAGCAAGCACCCCGCGTTCAGCGACAAGGCCGTGCGCGACGCCATGAGCCTGCTGATCGACCGCAAGGGCATCGCCGACGTGATCTACGGCCGCGGCGCCATCACCACCGCGAACTTCCTGAACAACCCGCCGCGCTTCCGCAGCGCGAACACGAAGTTCGAGTTCAACCCAGAGAAGGCCAACGCGATGCTCGAGGCCGCGGGCTGGAAGAAAGGTGCCGACGGCATCCGCGCCAAGGGCAACGTCAAGCTCAAGTTCGTCTACCAGACCTCGGTGAGCGGCCCGCGCCAGAAATGCCAGGCGATCATCAAGGACGCCTGCACCAAGGCCGGCATCGAGCTGGAGCTCAAGAGCGTGGTGGCGGCGGTGTTCTTCGGCAGCGACTTCGCCAACCCCGACACCTACCAGAAGTTCTGGGCGGACATGCAGATGTTCACCACCACGATGACGCAGCCGGATCCGCAGACCTTCATGGAGCAGTACTGCACCTGGGAGTTGGCGCAGAAGGCCAACAAGTGGGCGAGCCGCAACCTGTCACGCTGGACCAGCAAGGAATACGACGACGCCCACCGAGCCGCTCAGGTGGAGCTCGACCCGGTCAAGCGTGCCGCGCTGTTCATCAAGATGAACGACCTGGTGGTCAACGACGGCTACATCATCCCGCTGTTCGCGCGTCCGCGTCCGGTCGGCACGGTGAACAAGCTCACTGCGCCGATCTCCGCGTGGGACAACCTCACCTCGTTCATGACCTACTGGTATAGGGAGGCTTGACCCCCCCGGAGCGCCTGCGGCGCCTCCCCCCGAGGGGACGCCGCCAGCGGCCCGGCAGAGCCGGTTCCGCGGCGGCCACTGGGCTTGACCGCGGCATGCCCTAGACGAGCTCGGCCCTTGTTCAACTACATCCTCCGCCGCCTGCTGATCGCGCTGCCCAGCCTGCTGGGCATCAGCGTCGTGCTCTTCACGGTGCTGGCGCTCGCGCCGGGAGATCCGTTCGACGAACTGGCCACCAATCCCAACGTGCCGGCCGAGGTGCGCATGATGCTGCGTGCGCAGTTCGGACTCGACGATCCGGTGTGGCAGCGCTACCTGCACTGGCTGGTCAGCATGCTCAAGGGCGACTGGGGCTTCAGCTTCGTCAGCCGCATCAACGTCGACCAGCTGATCCTGCAGCGGCTGCCGACCACGATCGTCGTCATCGGCCTGTCGCAGGTGCTGGCGATCCTGGTGGCGCTGCCGGTGGGCATCCTGGCGGCGGTGAAACCCTATTCGTGGTTCGACCGCATCGCCAGCACCGTGGCGTTCATCGGCTTCTCGCTGCCCACCTTCTTCACCGGCGTCATCTTCATCCTCTTCTTCAGCATCTACCTCGGCTGGCTGCCGTTCGTCTTTCGCAGCGACATCTCGGCCACCGGCTGGCAGTTCTGGTGGGAGCACTTCAAGCAGTCGATCATGCCGATCACCGTGTTGGGCCTGTTCCAGGCCGCGAGCACGATGCGCTATGTGCGGGCGGCGGTGCTGGACGTGATCCGCCTCGACTACGTGACCACCGCGCGCAGCAAGGGCCTCACCGAGCGTGTCGTGATCACCAAGCACGTGGTGCGCAATGCGCTGATCCCGGTGGTGACGCTGGTGGCCCTGCAGATGCCGGCCGTGTTCGGCGGCGCGATCGTCACCGAGCAGATCTTCCGCATCCCGGGCATCGGCAGCCTGCTGATCGACGCCATCCTGCGCAACGACACGCCGGTGATCATGGCGGTGACCTTCGTGTTCAGCTGCCTCGTGATCCTGTTCAACCTCATCGCCGATGTGCTCTATGGCTGGCTCGACCCCCGCATCAGCTATCGCTAGCGCGCCGTCGCTCGGCAAGCCGGTGGCCAGCGTGTCGCCGGGTGCCGAGGCCTGGCGCCGCTTCAAGCGGCACCGCCTGGCCTTCTGGAGCCTGTGGGTGCTGGGCCTGATGGTGCTGGCGGTGCTGATCGGGCCGCTGTTCTACAAGATCGGCATCAACGACGTCGACTTCAAGGCGCGTTTGGCGGTGCCGAGCACGCTGCACCTGTTCGGCACCGACGACCTGGGGCGCGACATCCTGGCGCGCATGCTGTACGGCGGGCGCATCAGCCTGGCGGTGGGCCTGGCGGCGATGTTGATGGCCGTCACCGTGGGCGTGCTCATCGGCGCCATCGCCGGCATGGCGCGGGGCTGGGTGGACATGGTGCTGATGTGGGTGACCGACCTCTTTCTCAGCCTGCCGCAGCTGCCGTTGCTGCTGCTGCTGATCTTCCTGTTCCGCGAGCCGCTGAAGAAGATGTTCGGCCTCGAGGTGGGTATCTTCATCCTCATCGTGGCGGTGATCGGCGGCTTCCGGTGGATGCCGGTGGCGCGCCTGGTGCGCGCGCAGTTCTTCAGCCTGCGCGAGAAGGAGTTCGTCGAGGCGGCGCGCGCACTCGGCGCCAGCACGCGGCGTCAGGTGGTACGGCACATCCTGCCCAACAGCCTGGGCCCGGTGATCGTGGCCGGCACCATCGACGTCGCCGCGGCC
>Ga0209261_10000156_pt1 | contig 17989 bp, 17 predicted proteins | sample DOMMetBare1Fresh_FD_187470 | JGI IMG/M metagenome (GOLD analysis project Ga0209261, IMG submission 187470) | Wetland sediment microbial communities from St. Louis River estuary, USA, under dissolved organic matter induced mercury methylation -... | ecosystem: Environmental > Aquatic >...
GGCGCGCGCGCGTGGCCGACCTGCTGGCGCTGGCCGGGCGCTTTCTCGGCCACGACAATGCGCAGCGCCTCTTCGCCGAGCACGCGCGCCGGGTCGGCGCGCCGAGCGTCGAGCAGATGCCCGCCGATGCCCGGCTGGTGCAGTTCGTCGAGACGCAACTGGCCGGCGCGCTCGGCAGCGCGTCGGCGCGGGTGATGATCGCCGCCACCGTGGAGGAGGAGACGCTGGCCATCGACGACGTGATGCGCATCCTCGACGAGGCCTCGCGCGAGGCGATGCAGCTGCGCGCCCATTCGCACGAGCTGGAGGAGAAGTCTCGCTCACTGGAGCGCGCCAGCGCCGAGCTGCGCGCGGCCAACGAGCAGCTGAAGAGCCTGGACCGTCTGAAGGACGACTTCATGTCGTCGGTGACGCACGAGCTGCGCACGCCGCTGACGTCGATCCGCGCGCTGGCCGAGCTGATGGTCGACGACCCCGCGATGGAGGCCGCGCAGCGTGCGCAGTTCACCGGCATCATCGTCGCCGAGACCGAACGGCTGAGCCGGCTGGTCAACCAGGTGCTCGACATGGCGAAGATCGAATCGGGCCACGCCGAGTGGCACAACACCGACGTCGACCTGCGCGCGCTCACCGAGGCGGCGGTGCAGACCACGCGCGAGCTGTTCCGCGAGCGCGGCGCGGAGCTGGTGCTCGACGCGCCGTCGCCATTGCCGCTGTTGCGTGCCGACCCCGATCGGCTGACGCAGGTGCTGCTCAACCTGCTGTCCAACGCCGCCAAGTTCGTGCCCGCGCAGGGCGGCCGCGTCGAGGTGCGGCTGACGCGCACGCCGCACAGCCTGCGCGTCGAGGTGCAGGACAACGGCGCCGGCGTGCCGCCCGAGCAGCAGGGCCTGATCTTCGAGAAGTTCCGCCAGGGCGGCGACGCCGCCCACCGCCCGCAGGGCACGGGGCTGGGGCTGCCGATCAGCCGGCAGATCGTCGAACATTTCGGCGGGCGCATGTGGGTGCAGTCGGTGGCGGGCCAGGGCGCCTGTTTCGGCTTCGAGCTGCCGCTGTCGCTTGCCACGCAGGAGGTCATGACATGACACACAAGGTGCTGATTGCCGATGACGAGCCGAACATCCTGATCTCGCTGGAGTTCCTGATGAAGCGCGAGGGCTATCAGGTGCTGGTGGCGCGCGACGGTCCGCAGGCGCTGCAGGCGATCCAGCGCGAGCGGCCCGACCTGGTGCTGCTCGACGTGATGATGCCGGGCAAGACCGGCTTCGAAGTCTGCCAGGCCGTGCGCGCCGACGACACGCTTGCCGCGGTGAAGATCGTTCTGCTCACCGCCAAGGGCCGAGACACCGACGTGGCCAAGGGTGTCGCGCTGGGCGCCGACGCCTACGTGACCAAGCCGTTCTCCACCAAGGAGCTGGCGGCGCAGGTGCGCGCGCTGCTGGGCCGGGAGCCTGCGTGAAGTTGGATGTGCGCCAGCTGGGCGCGCTACTCGCGCCGGCGGTGATGTTGGCCGCCTGGGTGCTGGCCGCGTTCGGCTTCGTCGCGGCGACGATGGACGAGGCGCCGCGCGCGGCCTTCGTGCAGGCGATCGAACCGCTGGTCGCTCCATTGGTGCTGATGTGGCTGCTGCTTTCGGGCGCCGCCGGCTGGCTGGTGAGCAAGGCCTGGACGCGCTGGGTGGCTGCGTCCGGGCAGCTGACTGAACAGGCGCGGCTGCTCGTCGCGACCGATACCGCGCGCGAGATTGCGCCGTTGCCAGGCGATGCGCTGAACGCCTTGCGCGAGGCGATCAACCAGCTCGCGCGCCAGCGGGGTGAGCTGCGCGCCGACATGGCGCGCCAGGTGCAGACCGCCGTGGAGGCCGGCGGTCGCGAGATCGAGCACGAACGCAGCCGGCTGGCCGCACTGATGAGCGAGCTCACGCAGAGCGTAGTCGTCTGCAACCTCGACGGCCGGGTGCTGCTGTACAACAACCGCGCGCGCATCCAGTTCCGGGCGCTTTCCGACGCGCCGGCGCTGGCCGACGGCGCCGAACTGATCGGTCTGGGCCGCTCGATCTATGCGGTGTTCGACCGCAAGCTGGTGGCGCACGCGCTGGAGAGCATTCGCCAGCGCCTGCAGCGCGGCGCCGCGCACCCGTCGGCGCAATTTGTCACCGCGACACGCGGCGGGCAATTGCTGCGCGCGCAGATGGCGCCGGTGCGCACCGGCACCGATGAGAACGCGGAGATCAGCGGCTTCGTGCTGATGCTCGACAACATCACGCGCGATTTCGCCGAGGAGTCGCAGCGCGACCGGCTGCTGCACGGCCTGGCCGAGGGCAACCGCGCGTCGCTGGGCAACCTGCAGGCGGCGCTCGAGATGCTCGAGTACCCCGATCTGGATGAGCCGACGCGCGAGCGTTTCCTCGGCGTCATCCGCGACGAGTCGCGCGGCATGGCGACGCGCCTGAACGAGCTGGCCAGCCACAGCACGCAGACGCAGAAGACGCGCTGGCCGCTGGAGGACATGCTCGGCGCCGACCTCGTGGCCGCGGCGCAGCGGCGCATCGAGGCGCTGTACGACTGCCGCATCGCGGCCACCGAGATCGACGCCGCGCTGTGGCTGCGCGTGGACAGCTTTTCGCTGCTGCAGGCGCTGACCTTTCTGGCCGGCCGGCTGGTGGAGGACTACGACATCGGCACGCTGCAGCTGCGCCTGGCCGCGGTGAACGGGCGCGCGCACCTGGACCTGCTGTGGATCGGCCAGGCGATGAGCACCGAGACGGTGATCGGCTGGGAGACCGAGTCGATGAAGGTCGGCGCCGACAGCATGAGCCTGAGCGTGCGCGACGTGGTCGAGCGCCACGGCGGGGAATTCTGGTTCGAGCGCGAACGCGCGCGCCAGGCGGCGTTCTTCCGCTTCCTGCTGCCGCTGGCCGACGAGCGCGCCGAGCTCGACGCCAGCCTGTTCGTGCGCAGCGACAGCCGGCCCGAGTACTACGACTTCGACCTGTTCAAGGCCAGCGAGCCGGCGCGCGAATGGGCCGAGCGCCGCCTGGTGGATCTGAGCTACACCGTGTTCGACACCGAGACCACTGGGCTTCAACCCTCGCAGGGCGACGAGATCATCCAGATCGGCGCCGCCCGCATCGTCAACGGCAAGCTGCGGCGTCAGGAATGCTTCGAGCAGCTGGTCGATCCGCAGCGGCCGATTCCCGCGGCGTCGATCCCGATCCACGGCATCCGGCCCGAGATGGTGGCCGGCCAGCCGACACTGCCGCAGGTGCTGCCGGCATTCCACGCCTTCGCGCAGGACAGCGTGCTGGTGGCGCACAACGCGGCCTTCGACATGCGCTTTCTGCAACTCAAGGAGGCGGCGACCGGCGTCGTCTTCGACCAGCCGGTGCTCGACACGCTGCTGCTGTCGGCGGTGGTGCACCCGAATCAGGAATCGCACGGCCTGGAGGCCATCGCCGAACGGCTGGACGTGCCGGTGATGGGCCGCCACACCGCGCTGGGCGACGCGATGGTCACGGCCGAGGTGTTCCTGAAGCTGATCCCGCTGTTGGCCGAGGTGGGCATTCACACCCTCGGCCAGGCACGCGAAGCGGCGCAGAAGACGTACTACGCGCGATTGAGCTATTGAACGCGCCACCGCCGATCCGGCTCGAGGGCCGGTCGCACATCGGCCATCAGGGGTGTACGCTGCGCTCCACTGGGTCAGGAGCAGACCGTGTCCAGGCATGCAGGTTGGATGGTCGTCGTCGCGCTGCTGGTGGCGCTGGCCAATGCGCAGGAGCCGCCGCGGTCAGCGGCGCCGCCGGTGTTCGTGCTGCAGATCGAAGGCGCCATCGGACCGGCCACCGCGGACCACGTCGTACGCGCGCTCGAGCGCGCGGCACGTGAACACGCGCAGCTGGTGGTGCTGAAGATGGACACGCCGGGCGGGCTGGATACGGCGATGCGCAGCATCGTCAAGGCCATCCTCGCGTCGGCGACACCGGTGGTCGGCTACGTCGCGCCGTCGGGCGCACGGGCCGCCAGCGCCGGCACCTACATCCTGTACGCGACGCATGTGGCGGCGATGGCGCCGGCCACCAACCTCGGTGCGGCCACACCCATTGCGATCGGCTTGCCGTCGCCCGGCGGCGCGGAGCCCGCAGGCCCGGCGCCCGACAAGGCGTCGGCGCCCGCATCGAACCACGACGCGATGGCAGCCAAGCGCGTCAACGATGCCACCGCCTACATTCGCGGCCTGGCGCAGTTGCGCGGCCGCGACGTCGCCTGGGCCGAGCTGGCGGTGCGCGAAGCGGTGAGCCTGCCCGCCAGCGACGCACTGGCGCGCAAGGTGATCGACCTGATCGCGGTCGACGTCAACGACCTGTTGCGCCAGCTCGATGGCCGCGTCGTCAAGCGCAACGCGGACCCCGCCGGCGCCGTGACGCTGGCCACCGCGCACGCCTCCGTCGTGACGCTGGAGCCCGACTGGCGCGAGCGCCTGCTCGCGGTGATCAGCGACCCGAGCCTCGCGCTCGTGCTGATGATGCTCGGGGTCTACGGCCTGCTGTTCGAGTTCATGAACCCGGGCTACGTGGCGCCGGGCGTGATCGGCGGCGTGTGCCTGCTGCTCGCGCTGTGGGGCGTGCAGATGCTGCCGATCAACTACGCCGGCCTGGCGCTGATCCTGCTGGGGATTGCCTTCTTCGTGGCCGAGGCCTTCGTGCCGAGCTACGGCGCGCTGGGCATCGGCGGCGTCGCGGCGTTTGTCTTCGGCGCGCTGCTGCTGATCGACGGCGAGGTGCCCGGCTTCGGTATCCCGCTGCCGCTGATTGCCGCGGTGGCGCTGGTGTCGGGCGCGATCGTCGTCGGCATCGTCGGCATGGCGGCCAAGGCGCGCCGGCGCCCGGTGGTCAGCGGCGCAGCGACGTTGCTCGGCAGCGCGGGCGAGGTGATCGAATTCGTCGGCAACGAAGGCTGGGCCCTGGTCGACGGCGAACGCTGGCGCGTGCGCGCCAGCGAGACGCTGCAGCCCGGCCAGCGCGTGCGCGTCAGCCGCGTCGACGGCCTCACGCTCGAGGTGAGGCCGGCCGTTGACGCACCCACATCCCAAGGAGCCCCGCGATGATCGGCATTCCCATCGGCATTGCAGTCGTCCTGATTCTGGTGGTGGTGATCGCCGCCAATTCGTTGCGCATCCTGCGCGAATACCAGCGCGGCGTGGTGTTCCAGCTCGGGCGTTTCTGGCGCGTGAAGGGTCCGGGCCTGGTGGTCCTGATTCCGGGCATCCAGCAGATGGTGCGCATCGACCTGCGCATTGTGGTGATGGATGTGCCGAGCCAGGACGTGATCTCGCGCGACAACGTGACCTTGAAGGTCAATGCCGTGCTGTACTTTCGCGTGGTCGACCCGCAGCGCGCGGTGATCCAGGTGGAGAACTTCCTGATGGCCACGAGCCAGCTGGCCCAGACCACCTTGCGGGCGGTGCTGGGCAAGCACACCCTCGACGAAATGCTCAGCGAGCGTGAACGCCTGAACCTCGACCTGCAGAAGATCCTCGACAGCCAGACCGACGCCTGGGGCATCAAGGTGACCAATGTCGAAATCAAGCATGTGGACCTGAACGAAACCATGATCCGCGCGATCGCGCGCCAGGCGGAGGCCGAGCGCGAGCGGCGCGCCAAGGTGATCCACGCCGAAGGCGAACTGCAGGCCGCCGAAAAGCTGGCCCAGGCCGCCGAGATCCTGGCCAAGCAGCCGCAGGCCATTCAGCTGCGTTACCTCGAAACCCTCACGGTGATCGCGGCCGACAAGAACTCGACCATCGTGTTCCCGCTGCCGATGGACATCGTGGCACCGCTGCTGAATGCGCTGAAGCGATAGCGCCGGCGCGAGGTCCGCTTCGTCGGGCATCGGCGCCGCGGCGCGGCCGGTCCAACTGGCGCTGCCTTGACGGCAGTCAAGCGCGGGCGCAACGGGCGCGCCTAGAGTGGGTGATCCGTCAGAAGGAGTGCACGATGTACAAGAACCTGCTGGTTCCGGTGGATGGCACCGATTTGGCCGACCGTGCGATGGATGAGAGCATCGACCTTGCGCGCCAGCTTGGCGCGGCGATCGTCGGCTTCGTGGCCGAGCCCGACATGCCATTGCCCAATGTGGGTACGCAGCCGAGCGCCTATGCGCGCCAGCGCGAACAGCACGAGGTGCGCACCGACACCCATGCCCACGAAGTGCTCGCCCGCTTTGGCGAAAAGGCGCGGGCCGCGGGCGTCGCCTTCAGCGGTCGCCACCTTCGCACCGACCGCATCGACACCGCGATCGTCGCCCTGGCCAACGAGCTGAGCTGCGACATGATCGTGATGACCACGCACGGCCGCGGCGCGTTCGGCGAGCTGCTGTTCGGCTCGCACACGAAGAACGTGCTGGGCAAGAGCAAGGTCCCGCTGCTGGTGCTGCACTAGCCGAAGGACCGGCGCCGGCCGCGACGGCGCCGGGGTTCGCGGAACCTGCGGGCCGCCGGCGGCGGCATGCCCGCCAGGCGTCGGTCTGGCCATGGACAATGGCGCGCTCGATGACCGCCAGCGCGTCCATTCGGCAGACCTTGCGCAACAACCCGACGTTTCGCGGGCTGTGCGCCGGCGGGTCGGTGTACTTCATCGGCAACGCGATGCAGGTCATGGCCACCGCGTGGCTGATGATCGAGCTCACGGGCTCGGCCATCCTGACCGCGCTGGTGCAGACGGCGGTGTTCCTGCCGATGTTCCTGTTCTCGCTGCCGGCCGGCGTGCTGGCCGACGTGACCGACCGGCGCCGCCTGCTGGTGGCGGCGCTGCTGACGCAGGCCGCCACCGTCGCGCTGCTCACCGTGCTGCTGCTGGCGGATGTGGCGGGCCCGACCGCGCTGCTGTTCTTCACCTTCATCTCGGGCTGCTGCACTGCGCTGCTGTCGCCGGCGTGGAACACCACGGTGGCCGACAGCGTGCCGCGCGACGAGCTGCCGCAGGCCATCACCACCGTCTCGATCGCCTACAACGGCGCGCGCGCACTCGGGCCCACGCTGGCCGGCGTGGTGTTTGCCTATGTCGGCAGCGACTGGGTGTTCGGCATCGCAGTGGTCACCACGCTGCTGATGTGGCAGTCGATCCGACGCTGGCCGCCGAAGCCGCACCCGCCGTCGCGTCTGCCGGCCGAGCGGCTGTGGGGCGGCACGCTGGCCGCGCTGCGCTTCGCGCGCCACTCGCATTTGATCCTCGCGCAGCTGCTGCGCACGATGGCCTATGGCGCCGCCGGCTCGGCGCTGTGGGCGCTGCTGCCGGTGATCGGGCAGCGTCAGCTCGGCACCGGTGCCGCGGGCTTCGGCGCGCTGATCGGCTGCCTGGGCATCGGCGCGGTCGGCGCCGGCCTCGTCGTGGGCCGGGCGCGTGCGCGACTGGGGCTGGAGGTCCTGGTCAACGCCGGCTGCGTGATCTTCGCCGCGGCGATGGCCATTGCCGCGTGGTCGCGCTGGCACGGTCTGGTCTACGCGGCGCTGGTGGCCGGCGGCGGCGCGTGGATGTCGGTGATGTCGACCTTCAACACCGCCACGCAGACCAGCGCGCCGCCGTGGGTGCGCTCGCGCGCCGCGGCGCTGCATGCGCTGTCGGCGCTGGGTGCCTTCGCGTTCGGCTCGGCCTTCTGGGGCGTGGTGTCCAGCGCCTTCGGCCTGCAGGCCGCGCTGACGATCGCCACGCTGGCGATGCTGGCCGGCATGCTGCTGGCGCGGCCGTTTCCGCTGCGCATGGGGCAGCAGCAGGACGTGACACCCGCGGCGCCGTGGGAGGACCTGTTCATCGCCGACGAGCCCGATCCGCAGGCCGGACCGGTGGCGGTGGAGATCGCCTACCGCATCCGGGTCGACGATGCGCCGGCCTTCCTCGACGCGCTGAGCCAGCTGCGCGCGCCGCGCAGACGCGACGGCGCCACGTTCTGGCGCATCTATCGCGACCTGGGGGACTCGACCCGCTACTGCGAGCGTTTCATCGTCACCAGCTGGGCCGACTACCTGCACCAACGCAACCGCGCGACGCTGGCCGACCAGGAGCTCGAGGCGCGGGTGCGCGCGTTCGTGCCCGAGGGCGAAGCGGTGACGATGCAGCACTACATCGCCGAGCGGTAGGCGGCGCCGCCACGGGCGTGCCGCGGGCTGAGTTAAGCTCAGCTGGCCGGACTGGTGATGCGGCTGGACGTCATCGGCTATCGCGGCGACTACAGCTTCGAGGTGTTCAACGACGACTACCAGCAGCTGCCGCTTGGTGCCGTGGCGCAGCGTGCACGCCGTTCGGCCGTGTGGTTGGGCGAAGACGTGCTGCGCCGATCGGTACCATTGCCCAACCGCATGCGCCTGAAGGCATCGGCCTGAACCCCGCTGGAGACACCGCGTGAAGATCATGGTCCTGAACGGCCCCAACCTCAACCTGCTGGGCACGCGCGAGCCCACGGTGTACGGCTCGACCACGCTGGCCGACGTCGACAAGCTGTGCCGCGACGCCGGCCAGCGGCTCGGCGTCGAGATCGATTGCCGGCAGTCCAACCACGAGGGCCAGCTGATCGACTGGATCCACGAGGCCGGCGCCGCGCATCGCAACGGGCAGCTGGTGGGCGCGGTGTTCAACGCCGGCGCGTACACGCACACGTCGGTCGCCTTGCACGACGCGATCAAGGGCGCGGACTTGCCGGTGGTGGAGGTGCACATCTCCAACGTGCACGCACGCGAGCCGTTTCGCCATCATTCCTACCTCTCCCCGGCGGCGGCCGGCATCGTGGTGGGCTTCGGCGTCGATGGCTACGTGCTGGCGATCGAGGGGCTGCTGCGCAGGGGCCGGGTTCCCTAGCCCGCGCGGGCACGCCATGGACACCAGCGCTCCTCCCGGCGACGCGGCCGAACTGCGCGGCAAGGTGCTCTACATCGAGGACGCGGCGATCAACGCCGAGCTGATGCGTGCGATGCTCGACGCCTATCCGGGCATCGAGCTGCTCCATGCCGCCAACGGACGCGACGGCGTGCGTCTGGTGCGAGAGCAAAAGCCGGGCTTCGTGATCCTCGACATGAACCTGCCCGACATCAGCGGGCTCGAAGTGGTGCGCCAGCTGAGCGAGGACATCGCCGCGCGCGGCCTGCGCGTCACGATCCTCACCGTCGACACGCTGTCGATGGACATCATCAAGGCGATGAGTCTCGGCGCATTCGAGTACTGGACCAAGCCGGTCTCGGCCGCGGTGCTGGAGTCGGGCCTGCGCCGTGCGCTCACCAGCCGGCGGCCGCACCCGGACCGGCACCTGCCGCGGCGCTGAGACCTGCCGGATCATCCCGGGCAGCCACAGCCACAGCCACAGCCACAGGACGCGCAACGGGCACCGGCTCAGCGGGCTCCCGGCAGCGACTCGGCCGCGGCCGGTGCCTCGCGTGCCGGCGCGCGGCACAGGCCTTGCGACGGGATGTCGAGCGCGGCGTTGAACTTGCTCGACAGATTCTGAAACGCGATCAACGCCGTCAGCTCGATCAGCGCCTCTTCGCTGAACTCGGCGCGCAGGCGCTCGATCAGCCGCGGCGCGACGGTGGCGCCGGTGGTGGTCACGACCTCGGCGTACTCGAGTGCCACGCGCTCACGCGCCGTGAAGAGGTCGCTCTCGCGCCAGCGGTCGACCGCCAGTGCCTGGTCGGTCATGCCGGTGCGTTCGGCCGCCAGCGCGGCGTTCAGGTCGATGCAGAACGCGCAGTCGTTGATCTGCGATACGCGGATCTGGATCAGCGAGCGCAGCCCGCGCGGCAGCGGCGAGCCGCGCCGCTCGATCGCGGCATAGAAGCCGGTGAGCGCGGCATGCAGCGCCGGCACCCGCGACCACACCAGCGTAGGCACCAGCGGCTGGCCGTAACGCCGCCGCTGGCGCCGGAACAGCAGCCGCAGATACCAGGGCAGGCCTTCGACGGCGGGTGCGCTCACGTGCATGGCGCCATCTTGCCCACCGCGATGCGCCGCGCGATTGATCGGCGTCACACGTGTCCCGAGTGCGACGGCGTACGCGGCCGGTGCCGCGGTGCAGGGACAATGCCCGGATGCCCGACGCCGCGTTCGCGCTCTTCGGCCAGTCGCTGCTGATCGGATTCTCGATCGCCGCACCGGTGGGCCCGATCGGCCTGCTGACGATCCAGCGCACGCTGCAGCTCGGCCCACGCGCCGGGCTGGCCACCGGGCTGGGCGCTGCCGTGGCCGATGCGGTGTATGGCGCGGTGGGTGCGTTCGGCGTCACGGCGCTGCTCGGGGCGCTGAGCGCGGCCCGCGTGCCGCTGGTCATCGGTGGCGCGCTGTTCCTGCTGTGGCTGGCCGCCAGCATCTGGCGTGCGCCGGTGGCCGACCACGCGGCCGCGGTGCGTGGCGGCACCGACCTGCTGCGTTGCTTTGCCGGCACCTTCGCGTTGACGCTGTCGAACCCGGCCACGATCCTGTCGTTCATCGCGGTGTTCGGCACGCTGGCCGGGCGCGTGGCGGTGAGCTCGCCGTGGACGATGATTGCCGGTGTGCTGGTCGGCTCGGCGCTGTGGTGGCTGCTGCTCAGCATGGCGGTGGGCCGTTTTCGCGAACGGTTCGATGCGCGCTGGCGGCGGCGCGTCAACCTTGCATCGGCCCTGGTGCTGACGGTGTTTGCGCTGTGGCAGCTGCTGGGGCTGGCGCGCGGGTAGCTGCGGGTTCCCGAGCGGTCCGCGGCGGGCACGCGCTTCCTAGAATCGACCATCGAGCCCAGGAGACCCGCATGACACAACTCACCCGCGCGCTGGTCGCCGCGACGATGCTGCTGGTTTGCAGTGCCGCCGCTGCGCAGAACAAGGTCACGATCTCGGTGGCCACCGGCCCGACCACCGGCGTGTACTACCCGCTCGGCGGCGGCGTGGCCAACATCCTGTCGAAGTACGTGCCGGGTTACGCGGCCAACGCCGAGACCACCGCCGGCTCGGTGGCCAACCTGCAGCTGATGGGGCAGAAGAAATCCGACGTCGCGTTCTCGATGGCCGACGCGGCCTGGGACGGCTTCAAGGGCCAGGGCCGGTTCAGCAGCGGCGCGGTGCCGGTGCGCACGTTGATGGTGGCGTATCCGAACCGCATGCACGTGGTCACGGTGGAAGGCACCGGCATCAACAAGTTCGCGGACCTGAAGGGCAAGCGCGTGTCCACCGGCGCCGCCAACAGCGCCACCGAAGTGATGGCGGCGCGCGTGCTCGAGGCGATGGGGCTGGACCAGGAAAAGGACATCAAGCGCGAGCGGCTGGATCCGGGCAAGTCGAGCGACGCGATCAAGGACAAGAAGCTCGACGCCTACTTCTGGGTCGGCGGCATTCCGACGGCGGCCGTCACCGACCTTGGCGCGACGCCGGGCACGAAGCTCAAACTGATCGACCACGCGGAGGCGGTGGACGCGATGAACAGCAAATACGGGCCGCTGTACGTGAAGGACACGATTCCCGCCAAGGCCTACCCCGGGCAGGAGCAGCCCAACCTGGTGGCGACGGTGCAGAACCTGATCATCGCGCGCGACGACATGCCGGTGGAGGTGGCCTACAACATCGTGAAGACGATCTTCGACAAGCGCGACGAGCTGATCCTGGTGCACAAGGAAGCACAGAATTTCGACCTCAAGTGGCAGACGCAGGGCGCGTCGCCGATCCCCTACCACCCCGGTGCGATCAAGTACTTCGCGGAGCGCGGCGTCACGCTGAAGTGACCGGGCCGGCGCGCTCGCATGGCTGATTCCACCGCCGCGCCCGCCGCCGCCGCAGACCCGGTCGTCACCGAGGAACAACTCGAAAAGGCTGCGAGTTTCGTCGCCGCCGAAGAGGGTGCGACCCACCGCTTCGCCGGCGCATGGGGCCATTGCCTGTTCGCGCTGGCGGTGGCGATGAGCCTGTACCACCTGTACGCGGCCTACGGCATCGTCACGACCACCACGCTGCGCTACGTGCACGTGGGCTTCACGCTGGCGCTGGTGTTCCTGCTGTTCCCGGCGCTGCCTCGGCTGCGCCATCGATTCAGCTGGTTCGACGCGGCGTGCGCGCTGGCCGGTGTGGCGACGGTGGTCTACGCGCTGGCCGGCGGCGACGACTTTCTCGACCGCGGCACGGCACCGAACACGCTCGACAACGTGATGGGCGTCGCGCTCGTGGTCTTGGTGCTGGAGGCCGCGCGCCGCTCCACCGGCTGGGTGATGCCGCTGGTGTGCGTGGTCTTCATCGCCTACGCGATGGTCGGCCCGCAGCTGCCCGCGCCATGGACCCACAAGGGCTACGACATCGGCCGACTGGTCGGCACGATGTACATGACGCTCGAGGGCATCTTCGGCTCGCCGGTGGACGTGTCGTCGTCGCTGATCATCCTGTTCACGATCTATGGCGCGCTGCTGCAGTTCTCCAACGCCGGTCAGTTCTTCATCGACTTCTCGCTTGCCGCGTTCGGCGGCAAGGCTGCGGGCGCCGGCCGCGCGGTCACCGCGGCGTCGTTCCTGCTCGGCGGTCCGTCGGGCTCCGGCGTGGCCACCACGGTGACGCTGGGCACCGTGGCGTACCCGATGCTGGCACGCGCGGGCTACGAGAAGAACGCTGCCGGCGGGCTGCTGGCCGCGGGCGGGCTGGGCGCCATCCTGTCGCCGCCGGTGCTCGGCGCGGCGGCGTTCCTGATCGCCGAATTCCTGAAGATCTCGTACCTCGACGTGATCCGCATGGCGGTGATCCCGACCTGCCTGTACTACTTCTCGCTGTTCCTGATGGTCGAGATCGACGCGCACAAGTACGGCGTCAAGCAGATCGACATCGCGCCCGGCGCCGGCATGTGGCAGCTGATGAAGACGATGGGCTTCCACTTCACGTCGCTGGTGTCGATCATCGTCTTCCTGCTGATCGGCTATTCGCCGATCGCTGCGGTGTTCTGGGCCACCGTGGTGGCGTTCTTCGTCAGCTTTCTGAACCGCAGCTGCGCGCTGATCGACCTGTCGCTGCTCGCGCAGCGCCCGGCCGGCTGGCTGGGCACGCTGCTGCGCCGCTCGAAACTGATGCTGGCGCTCGAGGCCGGCTCGGTGACGATGCTCAACGTCGCGGCCACCTGCGCCGCCGCCGGCCTGATCGTCGGCGTGGTCACGCTCACCGGCCTGGGCCTGCGCTTTGCCGACATCGTGATCACCTATGCCGGCGGCAGCCTGGTGCTGACCGCCATCTACACCGCGCTGATCGTCTGGGTGGTCGGGCTGGCGGTGCCGGTGACGGCGAGCTACATCATCTGCGCGGTGGTGGCCGCGCCGGCGCTGATCAAGCTCGGCGTGCCCGACTTCGCGGCGCACATGTTCATCTTCTACTACGCGGTGTTGTCCGAGGTCTCGCCGCCGACCGCGCTGTCGCCGTTCGCCGCCGCCGCGATCACCGGCGGCGACCCGTACAAGACGACGCTGCAGTCGTGGAAGTACACGCTGCCGGCGTTCATCGTGCCGTTCGTGTTCGTGCTCGACCCGCTCGGCGTGGGGCTGCTGCTGGCGGTCCCGAAGGGCGGCTCGTGGTGGGACGTGGCCTGGGTCACCGTGACCGCCACGCTGGCGCTGGTGGCGCTGGCCGGCGCGGCCGAGGGCTGGCTGATCGAGAAGACGCTGTGGTTCGAACGCGCACTGCTGCTCGCCGCGGGACTGCTGTTCGTCTATCCGCGGCCGATGTTCGACGCGACCGGCATGGTGCTGCTGGGCGCGGCGGTCGCGATCCAGCTGACGCGGCGCAGGCGCAGGGCCCCGACCGCCTAGCCAGCGGCGCCTGCCGCTACATAACCAGCCGGCATGAGGTCATGACGAATGACCATTTCGCTTCACGGTCAACGGGCGCTAGATTGGCCGCTCCGCAGCGCAAGATCGGCAGTCCCCAGCATGGTTCCGCAACTCGGCATCGCCCACGCATCGCGTTCTGGCGTTGCCGCCAGGGGGCTCGATGACGATGGATTCCTCGCCGACCCCGACCTCTGGACCCCGGTCTGGGCCGCCGACATCGCCGAAGAGGCGGGCATCGATGAGCTGACGGCCACCCACTGGCGGGTGATTCACCTGGTGCGCGAGCGTTTCTTCTCGATCGGCGCGCTGCCGGTGATGCGCCTGGTGTGCCGAGCGGCGGGCCTGGATCGAGAACATGCTCACCGCCTGTTCAGCAATTGCCGAAGCCTGTGGCGCATCGCCGGCCTGCCCAATCCCGGCGAAGAGGCCAAGGCCTACATGAACTGAGCCCGATCGGGCCAGCGCGTCAACGCTGTGCGCCGGCGGCGTCGCGCAACAGCGCGTCGATCAACAGATCCTTCTCGAGCCACTGCTGCTCGACCCAGGCGCCGATGCGCTGGCGGTAGGCCTTGTCGCCGAGCGGATCGCCACCCAGCACGTCGGGTGGGATCGGCCGCTGCTGCACGCGCACCGTCACCGCGTCGATGCGGCCGCGCAGCAGGTCCCAGAAACGCGGCGTGCCGTGCGGGTAGACGATGGTCACGTCGAGCAGCGCCTCGAACTGCTCACCCATCGTGGCCAGCGCGATGCCGAGCCCGCCGATCTTCGGCTTGAGCAGGTGGTGGTAGGGGCTGGATTGTGCGACGTGTTTGGCCGTCGTGAAGCGCGTGCCCTCGACGAAGTTGATCACCGAGGTGGGGATGCGCTTGAACTTCTCGCAGGCCTCGCGGGTCGTCTTCAGATCACTGTGCCGCGCGCCGCGGCCCTTGCCGCGCTTCATGAACGGGAAGTCGAGCGCCCACCAGGCCAGCCCGATCACCGGCACCCAGATCAGCTCGGACTTCAGAAAGAACTTCAGGAACGGGATGTGGCCGTGGAAGATCCGCTGCAGCACCAGGATGTCGACCCAGCTCTGGTGGTTGCTCGACACCAGGTACCAGCCGCGCGGGTGCAGGCTGTCGACGCCGGTCACGTCCCAGCGCGCATCCGGCCGTACCGCGACGATCCAGGCGTTGTTGAGGCCGACCCAGGCGGAGGCCAAACTCGTGAGCGCGCGATCGCAGCCGCGACGAACCGCGACGATCGGCACCAGCAGCTTGATCAGCGCCGGCGGCACCATGCACAAGGTGAGGATGAAGGTGCTCAAGCCCAGGATGAGACCGGTCAGACCTCCGCGCAAGGCGGCCGGCAGGCGAGCAAGCATGGGACCATTGTCGCCTGCGATCCATTGCCAGCCCTGACCCGGCGCAAGCGGCCGCGGAGACAGGCACTTAGGCGAGCGCGGCGACGACCGACTCGGCGATCGCCAGTGACGCGGTCAGTCCGGGCGACTCGATGCCGAACAGGTTCACCAGCCCCGGCACGCCGTGCTGCGCCGGGCCGTCGATGCGAAAGTCCTGCGCCGGCTCGCCCGGGCCGCGGATCTTCGGCCGCACGCCGGTGTAGCCGGGTTGCAGCGACCCGTCCTTCAGGCCCGGCCAGTAGCGGCGCACCTCGCGGTAGAAGTGGTCGACCTCGCCCTCGTCGATCGAGTAGTCGAGGTCGTCGACCCAGCGAAAGCTCGGGCCGAAGCGTGCCTGGCCGCCGAGATCGAGCGTGAGGTGCACGCCGAGGTGGCTCGACTCGCCGGGCGCCGGATACACCAGGCGCCTGAACGGCGAGGCGCCGGTCAACGTGAAGTAGCAGCCTTTCGCGAAGTAGCGCGGCGGCACGTGCTCACGCGCCAGCCCGACGGTGGCCGCCGCCAGCAGCGGCGCGCCGTGCCCGGCGCTGTTGACCACCGCGTTGGCGCGCAGGGTCGTCGCGCTGTCGCCTCCCACCTGCAGCTCGATGCCGCCGTCCACCACCATGGCGCGCTCGACCGGCGAGCGCAGCGCCAGCATCGCGCCATGACGCTCGGCGTCGCCCAGCAGCGCGAGCATCAGCCCGTGGCTGTCGATGATGCCGGTGGACGGCGACAGCAGCGCGGTGTGACATTGCAGCTGCGGCTCCATGGTCCGGGCCTGCGCCTCGGTGAGCCAGACCAGGTCGCGCACGCCGTTGGCCAGCGCGCGTTCGCGGATCACGTTCAGCTCCACCACCTCGGCATCCGTCTGCGCGACGATCAGCTTGCCGCAGCGCCGGTGCGCCACCTGGTGCGAGGCGCAGAAGTCGTAGAGCATGGCCTTGCCGCGCACGCACAGTGACGCGCGCATCGAGCCGGTGGGGTAGTAGATGCCGGCGTGGATGACCTCGCTGTTGCGCGCGCTCGTGGAGGTGCCGAAAGCGTTCTCGGCCTCGAGGACGATCACCTCGCGGCCAGCCCGGGCCAGCGCGCGGGCGACGGCCAGGCCGACGACGCCGGCGCCGACCACGACGCAATCGACCTGTTCATCTGACATGCGGGCATTGTCTTTCACGGTGCGCAGTCGCCGGACCGCGTGGGTGTGGCGGATTCACGCCGCTCGGCGCGATCGATGCGGCCACAATCGATGCCGTGATCGAGGCCCCCACCCAGCTGCTGCGCGCGTGCCCGCAATGCACGCAGACGATGGCGCACCTCACGCTGCAGGGCCACGGCCCGCGCCCGGTGGTGGTGGACCATTGCCCGGCCTGTCGGCTGGTGTGGTTCGATGCACTGGAATCGGTGGAGCTCTCGGGGTTGGGCTGGGTGCGACTGCTGCGCGAGCTGCAGCGCGGCGCCACCGGTGAGCCCGCCGCACAACGACCCGCCACGCTGGCCTGCCCGGAATGCCGCGCCGCGCTGAAGCCGGTGCACAACCAGACGCGCTTCGGTCACTTCCCGGCGCTGGAGTGCCCGCAACACCACGGCCACGTGCACAGCCACAGCGGCGTGCTCGCCGAGCGTGGCCTGGTGCGGCCGCTGCTGCCGCCGGAGCGGCGCGCGCTGGCCGAGGAGAAGCGCGTGCTGTTCTGCTTCAACTGCGGCGCGCGCGCCGAAGGGCAGGGCGATGCGTGCAGCTATTGCGCCAGCCCGCTGCTGGTGATCGACCTGCCGCGCCTGGCGCATGCGCTGTTGCGCCGGCCCGGCGACGAGAGTGGCTCGCCCGCACCGGATGGCGTGCCGCTGGCCTGGGAGTGCCGCGGCTGCGGCCAGGCCCTGGACCCGAGCCGCGAGGTGGCATGCCCGCAGTGCGGCCATGCCGTCGTGGCGCCGTCGCTGCTGGATATCTCGCCGTTGCTGGGTGCCATCGAAACCCGGCTGCATCAGGCCGAGCAGGCGGCGCGGCCCTACCGCAAGCGCGAACCACGGCCGCCACGCACCTGGCGCGACACCGGCCTGGGCATGCTCGAGCGGTTCTGGCGCGCGGACACCGGTGACGCACGCGCGGATGCGCAGGGCGTGATGCTGCGCGTGATCGCGGTGATGCTGGTGCTGTGGTGGGTGTGGATCAAGCGCTGAGCGGCGCGGGTCGTCAACGTCCTCACGCGCCGTCGGCCACCCGCTGCGCCACTGCCTTGCCGAGCTCGGTGGTCGACGCGGCGCCGCCGAGATCCGGCGTACGCGGCCCGTCGCGCAGCACCTGTTCGATCGCGCGCAGGATTGCGTCGTGCGCCGCTTTGCCCGCACCCTGCCCGTGCGTCAGGAACTCCAGCATCATCGCGCCGGCCCAGATCTGGCCGACCGGGTTGGCGATGTTCTTGCCGTAGATGTCGGGCGCCGAGCCGTGCACCGGTTCGAACAGGCTCGGGAACTTGCGCTCCGGATTCATGTTCGCGCTCGGCGCGATGCCGATCGTGCCCGTGCAGGCCGGGCCCAGGTCGCTCAGGATGTCGCCGAACAGATTGGTCGCCGCCACCACGTCGAAGCGCTGCGGCTGCATGACGAAGCGCGCGGCCAGGATGTCGATGTGCTGCTTGTCCCAGGTGATGTCGGGGTACCGTGCCGCCATTTCGGCGCAGCGCTCGTCCCACCATGGCATGCTGATCGAGATGCCGTTGCTCTTGGTGGCCAGCGTCACGTGCTTGCGCGGCCGCGTGCGCGCCAGATCAAAGGCGAACTTCAGCAGACGCTCGCTGCCGGT
>Ga0209261_10000157_pt1 | contig 17967 bp, 17 predicted proteins | sample DOMMetBare1Fresh_FD_187470 | JGI IMG/M metagenome (GOLD analysis project Ga0209261, IMG submission 187470) | Wetland sediment microbial communities from St. Louis River estuary, USA, under dissolved organic matter induced mercury methylation -... | ecosystem: Environmental > Aquatic >...
CTGATCTGGAGCAAATTCCTCTGGAAGACGAAACGGCAAACCTGATTGTTTCTAACTGTACTTTAAACCACGTAACAAATAAAGTACAGGTTTGGGCTGAAATCTACCGACTGCTGAAAAATGGTGGGCGTTTTGTAATCAGCGACATTTATTCGAGCGTACCAGTTCCGCCGGAATATGCCAGTGATCCGACTGCCGTTGCCGAATGTTGGGCAGGTTCAGTCACCAGAGCTGAATATCTGAAGATCATCAGCGAATCCGGATTTAAAGAGGTGAAAATATTGGAAGAAAGTCAACCCTATCCAAAAGGCAAAATTGAAGTTTCGAGTTTTACTATTACAGCAGTAAAAGATGAATATAGTTGTTGCTGATTTGTGTTAAAGTTTTAAAGTAATTAATGTTGAACATTGGTTCATTCTTCTTACTTTTATTCCCATAGTTTAATATCACCAAAATTTGTTTTATGAAGAGTTTAGTGAAAAAAGTAAAAAAAGGTCAGGTTAAACAGGCACAGTGTTGTGCCAAACAATCTCAGATTATTGCCGGATGTCATGACTAAGGCATTTAAAGTTGATTGATGATTAACGATTAACGATTGATGATTGAAGAAGTATTCCGAAATCTAAAAATCAATAATCGTTAATCGCTGATCTTTAATCTCTAATCAGTTTTCCATGCAGCTTTCCAAATATAACATCACCTCAAAAATTAAAGATTCTAACGATTGGTTTGTGGTAAATGCCTTATCCGGTCAGGCTGACATTTTAGACCAGGAAACCTACGAACAACTTAAAAACTGTTCTGAAGACAATCCGGAGTTGATCGAAAACGGCTATATCGTTGATCCGGTAGAGGAGAAAAAATTGTTTCGCGAGAAATACCTGAAGTTTCTGGATGATCGTGAAAAGGATGAAGTTCAGATTTTTTTTGTGACCAATTACTCATGTAATTTCGATTGTTCGTACTGTTATCAGGCTGGCTACGAAGCCTTACCTGTTGCTTTGTCGAAAGAAGTTACTGACTCGTTTTTTGATTACATCCTGAATGAATTTTCTGGAAGACGAAAATACATCACCATTTTTGGTGGTGAACCTTTCATGAATGCCCCGCGCCACAAGGAAAACATTGAATACATCATTCAAAAAGCAGCGGAGCACAAGCTTGAAATTGCGGCTGTTACGAACGGTTATCATCTGGAGGAATACATTCCGATTCTTAAAAAGGGAATTATTCGTGAAATCCAGGTAACACTCGACGGGACCAGCGAGATTCATAACCAGAGACGCTACCTTAAAGGAGGCGACCCGACTTTCGATCGTATCGTTCGTGGAGTTGACCTTCTGATTGAAAACAATATTCCGGTCAATCTACGCATGGTAGTTGACAAACAAAATATCAATAACCTTCCGGACTTGGCGCAGTTTGCCATCGATAAAGGCTGGACTGCATCTCCGTTATTTAAAACCCAGTTGGGTCGGAACTACGAACTGCACGAATGCCAGGCCAACCAAAAAAAATTGTATTCGAGGCTCGAATTGTATCAGGATTTATACAATCTGTTGAAAGAATTCCCGCACATCAGCGAATTTCACAAACCGGCATTTTCGGTATCAAAATTTTTGTTCGAACAGGGTGAAATGCCAGCTCCGCTTTTTGATGCCTGTACGGGTACCAAAACCGAGTGGGCATTCGATTTCACCGGAAACATTTATGCCTGCACGGCTACAGTTGGGAAACATGGCGAGAGTCTGGGTACTTTTTATCCTGAATTCAGGAAGAATGCCGACGCCGTTGAGGAATGGCAGGAACGCGATATTTTATCAATACCAAAATGCCAAAGTTGTAACCTGAGCTTAATTTGTGGCGGTGGTTGCGCTTCGATGGCTAAAAACTACAATGGATCGTTGAACAGTCACGATTGCCGCCCGGTAACCGAATTGATCGAACTGGGAATTGGTCATTATTTCAACGATTAAACCATGGACTGCACCAATTGCACATTCGATAAAAAATGCCGAAACACAGAAACCTGCAAGGCAACTTCGTTTGATCGCGATGAAGTGATTCAGAAGTATGCCGAGGAATCAGCAATTGTGAATGCTGCTGCCGAATTGGTCGATTTCGGGCGTGCCGGAACTTTATCCCGTCTTCAGGAAACGATTGCTTTTGCAAAAAAAATGAAATACAACCGAATTGGGCTGGCTTATTGCTACGGAATGGAAGAGCAGGTTAAGCAAATTGCCGGAATTTTCAGGGAAAGCAGATTAAATGTTCGAGCTGTTTCATGCACTGTTGGTGGTATTCCTCAAAACGAAATAAATCCCGAAAGCGTATTTTGCACCGTTTCGTGTAATCCAATCGGTCAGGCCTGGCAGTTAAATAACGAAAATGTTGATTTGGTAGTAATGGTTGGGCTTTGTTTGGGACACGATATTTTGTTTCAGCGGGAGATGAAGGCTGATTGCACCACTTTGGTTGTTAAAGACCGGGTTTATAACCATGCTCCTATGATGGAATTGTCAGATAATCAGAAAAATAAACATTAAATAGAATTAAAAACCGATCAAAATAGATTACTTTTCGTACACATTCCTGAAAAAACAATTGATTCAAAAATTACAAAAAACCAAAAATCATGAAAGAAATAGTTGCGGTAGATTACGAAAATGAAGTATTGGCCGGTGGAAATGTACTGGTTGATTTCTATTCAACCGAATGTCCTCCATGTGAAGCAATAGCGCCTAAGCTTGAAACCCTGGAAAAACTGTTTGGTAAGGAAATTAAATTCCTGAAAATTTTCCGGCAGGGAAACCGCGAACTGGCTGATAAGTTGGGCGTAAAATCATCGCCGACTTTGCTTTTCTATCAGGATGGTGAAGAAGTTAGCGCACGATTAACAGGAGGTGTAAAACGTTCCGAAATTGTTCGCGAACTCAAACATGTGCTGGGGAAGGAACGCGTTTCGGAAATTATGAAAACGCAGCAACCTACAGTGACCAATGTGGATGTTGCAATTCTTGGCGCTGGTCCTGGCGGACTGACTGCCGGATTGTACCTGTGTCAGGCACGTATCAATACCGTTTTAGTAGATATTGCTTTGCCCGGTGGAAATGTTTCAACCACCCACATGGTTTCGAATTATCCCGGTTTTATCGATCCCCAACCCGGATATATGCTTTCGCATAACATGTCGGAACAAACCAAACGCTGCGGAACAACATATAAAGTGGCAGTTGATGTGACTCATGTCGACCTGCAGAAAAAAGAAATTTTAATCGATGCCCAGGAAACCATCCGTGCTAAACGTATTATTATAGCCACTGGAACTTCACCCAACAGGATTGGTATACCGGGTGAACTGGAGTTCAAAGGGAATGGTATTTCGTATTGTGCCACCTGCGACGCCAAATATTTTGTCGATAAAGAAGTAGTTGTTATTGGCGGCGGAAATTCGGCCATTGAAGAAGCTGATTTTATCTCGAAATTCGCTTCAAAAATTACGATAGTCCATCAGTTCGATCAGTTGCAGGCCAACAAAACCGCTCAGGAAAAAGCCTTTGCCAACCCGAAAATTTCGTTTATGCTTTCGCACGAACCTCGTGCTTTTAAAAAAGCCGGCGAAAAAATGGTGGTCGAAGTGGAAGATTTAAAATCCAAAGAGCTAAAGATTTTAAACACGGATGGAATTTTTGTTTTTATAGGTCAGAAGCCGAATCTGGAAATATTCGAAAACCAGCTTGAATTGGATCAATGGGGTTACATTAAAACCGACGAAGACAAACGGACCAACATCAGTGATGTATTTGCTGTAGGCGACGTAACCAGCAAAAAGTACCGGCAGATTACCACAGCCATTGCCGACGGAACCATTGCTGCTATTGCCATCACACGCGAAATCGGATAAAATGGGTGCGGCGATTTTTAATCGACGGATTTTAAAATTGCGCGATTGTAAATTGCACCACCCGGGAAAAGCGAATAACAAATTCAGGAAATTCCGGCAATCTTCAATTATCGAAGATTTGCCGGATTTTTTTTTCGCATACTGTTGGATTTTAAAATTCAATTTTTAACTTTGTATTTCAAAGTACTTTTAAATGAAAACAAATTCGGTGCATCCAAAGGAAGATATTCAGGCCATTCGTGAAATCATGGAGCGGTCGTCGAAGTTTATGTTGCTCAATAGTTGGGCAGGTTTTTTTGCCGGCGCCTGCGCATTGATTGGTGCGGCATTGGCATGGTTTATAATCCTCGATTCGGGAAACATTCACTACGATGAGTTTTTGTGTACGGTTGGAGGCTCTCCGATGAACAATGTGACAATCGGATTGGGAATTGTTGCATGTATTGTTCTACTTCTGGCAGGCCTGGCTGCTGTTTACTTTTCGTACCGAAAAGCGCAAAAGGCCGGGCAAAAATTCTGGACAAGTTCTACCAAACGGGTGTTGACGCATTTGCTTATCCCCATTGTTTCTGGAGGAATATTTGTTTTGATTTTAGTTTCCCGGAATTACATTGATCTGACTGCTTCGGCAATGCTGATATTTTATGGATTAGGATTGGTCAATGCCGGAAAGTTCACGTCAGGCGAGATTCATTTGCTGGGTATGGCCGAATTAATCCTTGGACTTATTGCCGGTATTTTTACCTCATACGGAATCTTGTTTTGGGCGCTGGGCTTTGGTGTACTGCACCTGATTTATGGCGTGGTGATGTGGGTGAGGTACGAGCGGTAGAACAGTCGCAGTTGGCAAAAAAGTTACGAGATGCGTGTTAGGTGTTGCATGAGAACAGACCCGCAACATGAATCTCGTAACCCGCAACAGTAAATAGTAAATAGTCAAATTGTAAATTACAGCTGGTGAAAAATCCGATATCGAAACTTCAAAAAGTATTTGAAAGCCGCATCAGGCTTGGAATCATGTCGGCACTGATGGTGAACGACACACTGGATTTCAATGCCCTGAAAGACTTGCTCGAACTGACCGACGGAAATCTGGCCAGCCACCTGAAAGCTCTGGAACAACAGGAAATCATTATGGTCTTTAAGCAATTTATTGGAAGAAAACCAAGCACAAGTTACAGCGCAACCGAACTAGGAAAGAATTTGTTTCGCCAACATCTGGCGGCATTGGAAGAGCTGATTGGCAATCAATAATTTTTTTATTTACATACTCTGAAATACAAAGTACTTTCAAAAAATCACAACTATGGAAACAAAAGGTATTCAACAATTCATGAACAGTTACAGTGTAAAAATGGTCATCGTAACGGGACTGGCTATTGTGCTCTTAATTCCGTCAATTCTTATTCAGGAACTTATTCAGGAACGAATTAAACTGAGTGAGCAAGTGAAAAATGAACTGTACGCCCAATGGGGTGGCAAACAGGTAGTGGCCGGACCGGTGCTGAATGTCCCGTTTACGGTTCAGCTTCAAAATGAAAACAACCAGGGAACGACCACACAGAAAGGCGTCGCTCATTTTCTACCTGAAAGCTTAAAAACGGATGGTGTGCTGGTGCCTGAAAAGCGGAAACGAGGCATTTATGAAGTGGTGGTATACGAGGGAACGCTCATGCTGAAAGGTTCGTTCGCACAACCTGATGTGTCGCAGTTGGAAATCCAGAATGCGCAGTACAATTGGGAAGGGGCCTATTTTACCATGGGAATTTCGGATATGCGCGGCATCAAAAATTTGCCGATGCTGGTGGTCAATGGCCAGAAATGCACGGTTGATCCGGGTGTGGCAGATACCGATTTATTTCAGTCGGGAATCACCGTAAAAGCGGGCTCGGTTGACCTGAAACAACCGCTGAATTTCGAAATCGACCTGGTGCTGAACGGTTCGGAAGATTTATCGGTGGAAGCTTTGGGAAAAACTTCAGAAGTGGTGATGAAATCGACCTGGGCGCAACCCAGTTTTACCGGGGGATTTCTTCCTGAGAACCGCAATGTAACGGCATCAGGGTTTACAGCCGACTGGCGGGTGACACACCTGAACCGCAATTTTCCGCAGCAATGGGTCGACAAAAAATACAATACCCACGAGGCAAAACTGGGAGTCGAACTGTTGATCCCGATTGACCATTACCAGAAATCGATGCGCTCGGCGAAATACGCTATCCTGTTTATCGCACTGAATTTCATCATTTTCATTTTTATCGAAATCAAAAGTAAAACCCGTTTACACCCGTTCCAGTATTCGCTGGTGGCTTTTGCTTTGCTGATTTTCTATGCTTTGCTGACTTCGATCGGAGAGCAAATCGGGTTTAATGCGGCTTACCTTGTTTCGGCATTGGCGGTAACTGCGCTGATTTCGTGGTACACGATCCCCATTTTACGCGACAAACGCATGGTGGCCTGGGTGACATTCCTGCAGGTTGGTTTGTACCTGTTCCTGTTCACAATTTTGCAATTGCAGGATTTCGCCTTGCTGGCCGGCAGCGTTGGTCTGTTTGTAATATTGGCGATCGTAATGCGAGCTTCGCAGCAAATCAGGTGGTATTCGGAAGGATAATTTTTAAATGCAGTGTTTTATGCCCGCTGGATTCGTCCAACGGGCATATTTTTTTAACAATCTTATTTCTTCTTTAGCAGCACCTTCGAATAAACCTGATATTCTTTCCCCGGTTCAGCCAGTTCGAAAGTTTCTTCCAGTTCGTTTTCACTCAGGATACGGTACGTTTCTTTGGCATTCCATCCGGCTGGAATATTCTCAATAGATTCGGTTTTGAAAACAATGTATTTCTGGTCAGGAGAAATGCTGTCGAGCAAATATTGATTGACAAATCCTTCGATGTGAAACTGGCGTAACCGGAATTTTTTCAAACTGCGGTCGTAGCTGATGTATCCCAAATCTTCGTGCACTTCGCCTTTGGCATTGCTGGCAGTTGGTGGGTAAGTCGATTTGTTGCGAACTTCGATAAACTTTCCGTTCATGATAAATTGATAATTGCGCTCGTAATGTCCTTTACCTGGCTCGCCTCCACCTTCACCGGTCCATTCGCCGATGAATGATTTAAATGGAATCCACGGATCGACTTTAACTTTATTTTGAGCCCCGGAAATGAAAGGAAATAACAAACAGATTATCAGTAGTTTTTTCATTTTATGATGGATTGATTTTCTGAAGTGAAAATATGTAATGTGGATATGATTTCCAAATATCAGGAATAAGGAATGATTTCATCTTCGTAATTCATTGCCATTGTTAAATTATACCCTAAATTTGATAGTTAAGCAAGACCAATTTGCTTTATAAAATTTACCTGATGCAGATTTCCCAGATTGAAATTTATCAATTCCCGGTAAAACTGAAAAAGCCGTTTGTAATTTCGCTTGGATCGTTCGATTTTGCCGAGAACATTGTTGTAGTTATCCGAACAGACCGTGGACTCACAGGTTTCGGAGAATGTAGCCCGTTTATGCCTATCAATGGAGAAAGCATGGGAACCTGTTATGTGGTAGCAAAATACCTGGCCCAAACCTTGATTGGGAAAAATCCGCTTGATATTGAAACGTGCTCAGAAATGATGGATCGCATTATTTATGGTAATTCGAGCATTAAAAGCGCATTTGACATTGCCCTTTACGACATTGCTGCTCAACACGCCGGGCTTCCATTATATGCATTTCTGGGTGGAAAAAACAATAAAATACTTCAAACTGACTATACGGTCAGTTTGGGCGAACCAGATCAAATGGTTGCTGATGCCCGGGAAATCAAAGATCGAGGATTTCAGGTAATTAAGGTAAAACTTGGCGAGGACCCTGACAGGGATATTCAGCGAATAAAAGCGATAAGAGCTGCAATTGGGATGGAAATTCCACTCCGGATCGATGCCAATCAAGGCTGGAGCGTTGATTCAGCCATAAAGGTTTTAAACGCATTGGGCACCGACAATATCCAGTTCTGCGAAGAACCGATTGCACGTTGGAACTTCATGGAACTGGGGAATCTCCGAAGACAAAGTCCAATTATGGTGATGGCCGATGAATCGTGCTGTGATCATCATGATGCCAAAAGATTGATTGATCTTGATTTGGCTTATTCATTCAACATTAAATTGGGAAAATCGGGTGGAATATTTAAAGCCGGAAAGATCATTGAACTGGCAGAAAAGGCTAACTTGCAGTTACAAATCGGTGGATTCCTTGAATCGCGCATTGGATTTACTGCTGCCGCTCATCTGGCGCTGACGAGTGATTCAGTCAGGTTCTGCGATTTTGATACACCACTTATGTTTTCTGAGGACCCGGTTAGTGGAGGAATTCAATATGAAAGACATGGTGAAATTCTTTTACCGGAAACTCCGGGATTAGGTGCAAATTTGGATTCTGCATATTTGAATAAATTAAAGGGGTACAAGGTTCGGTAATTACACATTAAAACAGTTTATTATGAATTCAGATCAGGAAATTTATCCGGTTGAGGTTTTTGATGGAACTCAATGGCAAGCCTCATTGGTCAAAAGCTTGTTGGATAATGCGGAAATTGAGTCATACATCAAAGATAGCAGAATGGGCGTTCTGGCTCCCTGGAATGTTGATCCGGGAGCTGCCGGTCCAGTGAAAATATTTGTTTCAAGTCTTGATGTTGAAAGGGCCAAAGAAGTAATTGAGCAGTACGAAAAAGCTGAAAGTTAGGATTAAGCATGGAGCATTTTGAACTCTCTGTTAAGCGGTTTGACCAATTCGCTGCTGAATATGCACAGCGATTTATGGATATGAATGCCTATTCAGATTCGATCGGCCTGTTCTGTCACTCTATCGGAAACGCTCAGCCTAAAATTCTGGAATTAGCTTGTGGTCCTGGAAATGTGACCCGATTATTGAAGCTCCGGTTTCCTGATAGTCGGATTGTAGCCATCGATCTGGCTCCTCAAATGATTGAAATTGCCCAAAAACTATTACCTGAAGTTGATTTTCGGGTCATGGATGTTAGGGACATTTCAGAAATTCCGGAGCAATTTGATGCCATCATGTGTTCGTTTTGCCTGCCATTTTTATCGAAAACAGATACCGAAAAATTGATTGCCGATTGTGCCGATCGTTTGGTTTCAGGAGGAGTTTTGTATATCAGTACAATGGAGGGAAATGAAGAGCGCGCAGGTTATGAAACCACCAGCTTTTCAGGAAATTCAGAGATTTATTTTAATTACCACCAACAGCAAAATCTGGAAAAGGCTTTTTCCGACGGTGGATTTGAAATAGTCCGTCTAAAACTTCAGGATTATACCGAACCCGATGGAAATTTCACAACAGATATGATATTTATCGCAAAGAAACGATGAGCAATTTCTGGGATGAAAAATATAAAAGTATTGGAGTTATGTGGCAGTTTGAACCATCCGATTCTGCCATCATAGCCCGCGATTTATTTGTCCGGAATGGACTGAAAAAAGTACTGATTCCGGGCGTTGGTTATGGCCGGAATGCCAAAATATTTGCAGAAAGTGGTTTGGAGGTGACCGGCATCGAAATTTCGGAAACTGCCATTCAAATGGCCCGTGAAAATGGATTGGAATTTCCGGTTTTTCAAGGATCGGTTACAGAAATGCCTTTTGATAGTGAAGTTTACGATGGAATATTTTGTTATGCGCTGATTCATTTGCTGAATCAAAACGATCGCCGGCAATTTATTAAAAGCTGTTACAATCAGCTCCAGCCGGGTGGAATCATGGTTTTTTCAATGGTGTCGAAGAACTATCAAAAACTGTTTAACAAGGGAAAATTGGTAAGTAAAGATCGTTATTGGATGGAAAAAGGATTAACTGTTTTTTTCTATGATGAAGATTCGGTACAAAAAGAATTTGAGGCTTTTGGTTTGGTGGAATGCCGCGAAATAGACGAACCGGTGAAACACATGGAAAATGAAGAACCCATGAAGTTTTGGCTGGTGGTTTGTAGAAAAACATCAACAATAATATAATAATTGTCCTCTCAACGCTTGGAGTATATCAAAATAGGATATACTTTTGGGGTATAAAAATAGAGATGAAAACAGTATCCTTAAAAATAGATGATGCAATATTCGGAGAGACTGAAAAAATTCTTTCCAAGATAAGTAAACCTCGTAATAGATATATTAATGAGGCAATTGACTTTTATAACAAGATACAAAGTCGAAAAATTCTTGAATCGAAACTTGCCAGAGAATCAGAATTGGTCAGGTATGAATCAATGTCAGTTTTAAAAGAATTTGAGGATATTGACTATGTTGATTAAACAATTTGAAATCTGGATAGCGGACTTGAATCCTCAACTTGGTACAGAACCAGGTAAAATACGGCCAGTTTTGATAATTCAAACTAATTTATTGAATAAAATACCGCATCCCTCAACTATTATTTGTCCAATTACAACCAATGTACAGAAAGATTCGGATGTATTGCGAATTCATTTAAAAAAGGGAATTGCAAATTTGAATGAGGGTTGCGATATTATGGTTGATCAAATCAGAGCTATTGATAATAAAAGGCTAGTTCAAAAAATTGGAGATTTACCAATTTCTCTAGTTCAAAAAATACGGGAAAATATCAAGATTGTCCTGGATATAGAGTAATTATTAATAAGTAGTGCTCAACCTGCGACTGACCACTGGCTAATTTTTACCTATCACATTCACTTCCCGCTCTAACTCAACTCCAAATTTCTGTTTTACCGAAAGTTTGATTTCTTCCGATAAATCATAAATTTCTTTTCCGCTTGCATTTCCAAAATTAACCAGTACCAAAGCCTGTTTTTCATGAACGCCGGCATCTCCACGACGGAATCCTTTCCATCCACATTGATCGATAAACCATCCGGCTGCCAGTTTGGTATGTCCTTCGTTGGCACGGTAAGTCGGAAGATTTGGATTTGTAGCAATTAATTGTTCTGCCATTGAAGTTTCAATGATTGGATTTTTAAAGAAACTTCCAGCGTTTCCAAATATTTTCGGATCTGGCAATTTTGATTCACGGATTTCTATAACTGCTTTCCGGATGTTCCACAAATTGATTGCTCCGTATTTTTCAGTTTCTTTTTTCAGATCGCCATAATCGAGTATAAATTCAGGAAACTTATCGAGCTTAATACTCACCGAAGTAATAACAAAACGATTTTTCAACCGGTTTTTGAAAATACTGTCACGGTAGGCATATTCACATTCCGACACTTCCAGAGTTATTTCAGTTTGAGTATCGAGATCAAACCCTGTAACTGATTCAATCTGGTTCTGAATTTCCATGCCATAGGCGCCAATGTTTTGAACTACTGCAGCACCTGCTTTGCCCGGTATAAGCGATAAATTCTCGATGCCGCCCCAACCGTTATAAACAGCATATTCAACCAAATCGTCCCATTTTACCCCGGCGCCAACTTCCAGCCAAATGTTGTTGCGATCTTCATAAGCGGTCTTAATTCCGGGAATATTCGGGTTAATAATTAATCCATGAAAGTCGCTGACAAACAACAAATTACTTCCTTCACCCAAAATCAGGATTTCAAGTTTTTGCCAATCGCTGGTAGTTTCCAGAAAGCCTTTTAAATCTTCAGTCTCAGTAAATTCGAAGTAAAATTTAGCGTTTGCGGGCGTGCCAAAAGTATGGTGTTTTTGAAGCGGATAATCGGTGTATGAGCGGATCATTGGAATTAATTTTTGGCAAATATAACAGAAGATCGTCCTTTTTCGTTTAACTTGGCGATATCATTCAATCCATTTCAGATTTGAAAAAAGTAACCCTCAGTGTGATCAACGATCTGGTTACCGACAATCGTATGCACAAGGTAGCCGAAAGTTTGCGAAAGTTGGGATTTGAGCCCGAACTGGTTGGACGCCTTTTACCTGAAAGCCAACCCGTGTCGCGTGAATACAAGATTCACCGGATGAAATTGCTGTTTCGTAAAGGAGCACTTTTTTATGCTGAATACAACCTGAAACTTTTCTTTTACCTTCTGAAATCAAAATCCGAAATATTTGTTTCCAATGATTTGGATACACTTCCGGCGAATTACCTGGCTTCGAAATTGAAACGAAAACCACTGGTTTATGATAGTCATGAATATTTTACGGAAGTACCTGAATTGATTGGCCGTCCTGTTGTAAAGGCCACCTGGACATGGATTGAACGTTTGCTGGTACCAAAAGTTAATTCAGCATATACGGTTTGCGAATCAATTGCAGAAGTTTATCGTGATTTGTACAAAGTCGAATTTAAGGTAGTCCGAAATCTGCCGGTTTGCTCAAACTCTGAAATCCAGGAAACTACTGATAAAAATGACAAACAGCCAAAGATTATTCTTTATCAGGGTGCACTGAATATGGGACGTGGTATTGAGGCTGCCATCCGTGCTATGCAGTTTGTTGATGGGGCTGAACTTTGGCTGGCAGGCGACGGCGATATTACCCGTGAACTTCAGAAAATGGTGTCTGAATTAAAACTCGATGGAAAAGTTCAGTTTCTGGGCAGATTACCTTTGCTGAAACTGGCCGGGATAACCAGAAAGGCTGATTTGGGTATTTCACTCGAGGAAGATCTTGGTTTGAATTATCGGTTTGCCTTGCCCAATAAGTTGTTCGATTATATTCAGGCAGAAGTTCCGGTTCTGGTTTCAAATCTTCCTGAAATGAGACGCATTGTTGAACAATACCAAATTGGATTAGTTGCTGAAACCCATCAGCGAAAAGAATTGGCCGAAATCATGAAAACAGCGCTTTTTGATCAGGAGAAAAGACTGGTGTGGAAACAAAATCTACCCAAAGCTGCAAAAGAGTTATGCTGGGAAAACGAAGAAAGGGTGCTCTATCAAATTTACACACGATATATTTAAAAGAACATGTATTTTTGCCAGCGCAAAACTTTAAGCTAATGCAATTACTTGACCAAAAAACCTTGCTCATAGTTGTTTGCTCCATTACATTTTTAATGGGGATTCTCATGCTTCACTTCAGGAAAAATAATCCACTAATTGTTGGTCCGTCATACTGGTCTTTAGGTAGTTTCCTGATTGTTTTAGGAGTACTTTTTTTTCTTTTTTATCCTGAGGTCGAAAGTTTTGCTGTTTTGGTACTGGCTTCAACCATTATAATAATGGGAATTTCCTTTTATTTTGCAGGCATGCAAGCATTTAATGGTAAGAAAGTTAATTTCGTTCTTGTTTTTGGGATACCGGTTTTTGAATTTATCCAGGCTGTTTTCTTCTATTCCGTTACACCTGTTCCATGGATCCGTATGACGCTCTATTCATCCATTAATGTTTTACTTGCCATTCTAATCATTCGTGAATTCATACGCCCACCCTCAAAATCATATCATATTGCCTATTTTTCAGGACTGATTGTTTTCGTTATTTTCGGACTAACTTCTTTATCCAGAGCCGTTTTTGCAGCATTTTACCAACCTGTGGTTGCCCTGGGACCAGGGAAGGTAAATGTTATTTTATTTTTCTTTCATAACATCACCCAAACTTTACTTTTGTTTGTTTTTGTTTTGATGATCAGTGTCCGGCTAACCGAAAGTCTGAATAAAAAAATTGCCAATCAGCAGAAGTTTTTTTCCATTGTTGCTCATGATTTAAATGGGCCTGTTGGTTCAATTTCTGAAATTCTATCTTTTGTAAATGCGAATTCTGATTTTCCTGAAATCCAAAAAAATGAATTGTTGAAAGAATTGGAAAAGACAAGCCGGTCAACACATGAATTACTGCAAAATTTATTGTTCTGGTCGATGAAACAAATGGACGGATTACGGCCGGTGATTGAAAAATTCGATTTAAATGAAATGATTGAAAAAAGTCTGGTGCTTTTACGGCATATTTCCAAAACCAAAAATATTTCAATTGAATTCACTCCAGCCGGCGAATTGTATTGTATTGGTGATGTAAGGATGATCGAAATTGTGATCCGAAACCTGGTTTCGAATTCGATCAAGTTTTCGCATTCCGGAGGTAAAATTTCCATTTATTGTGAGAAATCAGAAACTGAAATTCGAATTAAAATTTCGGATAACGGTATAGGAATGAATAAGGAAACTTTAAAAGGTTTGCTTGACTCTAAGAAAAAGATGTCAAAAACAGGAACGCTGGGAGAACGCGGTACTGGGCTGGGTTTAATGCTTTGCAGGGATTTCGTAGAAGAAAATAAAGGTACGATGCATATTCAAAGTCAGGAAAATATTGGCACGGAGGTCGTATTGTCTTTTATTTCCGGATAAGAATCTGGTATAAAATGCAGGAGTGATTTTTCTCTTTTATCCTTGTTCTTCCTTCTTTTTAATAACTGTTTCGTAAATTTTCTGATCATCAACAGTGATAATTCTGGCCGGAAATCTCCGGATTAGTGGATAATCATGAGTAGCTACAACCACTGTTTTTCCCTGGTCATTCAATTCCTTAAAAATCTGCATCAGTTCAATCGATGTTTGCGGATCGAGGTTCCCGGTTGGTTCATCAGCCAGAATGATTTCAGGATTATTCAGCAAGGCTCTGGCAATGGCAATCCGCTGCTGTTCTCCACCCGACAACTGATGAGGCATCGATTTGGCTTTGCTGGTCATGCCCACCATTTCGAGTACATTATTTACCCGATCATTAATTTCCTTCTCCTCTTTCCAGTCGGTGGCTTTTAATACAAAGGTCAGATTGTCGTATACATTACGGTCGCTCAACAGCCTGAAATCCTGAAAAACAACGCCCAGTTTGCGTCTCAAAAATGGAATGTCGCGAACTTTTAGTTCGGCCAAATTGTAGCCAGCCACTTTCCCTTCACCCTTTTCCAATGAAATTTCTGCGTTCAGGGTTTTTATCAGACTCGATTTTCCGCTTCCAACCTTCCCGATCAGGTAAACGAATTCACCTGTTTTTATCTCCAGATTGATGTCGGTAAGTACGGTATGATCACGCTGAACAATGTCTGCATTTACGAGTTCAATAATGTTTTCTTCTGACATTGGATTAACTATTTGGTCGGTTACAAATCTAATTTTTTTTTATCCTTCCAGATACTAATTAAGCTTAAATAACAGTTTTTGTTTAGAATTCATTTTAAATTGCAGACAACAACCAACATGAAAAGTTATTTTTACACTGTCAACCTTTGCGGGCAATTGTTGTCTTTTAAAGGTGGTACAATTTATGTGTAACTAGTACTTTTAATGCAAATCCGAATTAAAATGCCCAATCACCATATGAAAACAAACCGAATAGTATTTGTTCTGCTTCTTATGCTTCTGGCGCCAGTATTGGTTAAGGCGCAGCAAACGGTTTATTATCAGTCAGTCAATCGCGACATTGAAAATGCCAAAGAGTTGTACCTGGCGCGGAATTACATATCCGCTATCGGTCAGTTTGAACAGATTGCTTCCCAATCAGCAGAGAATTCAGAAATCCGTGCCGAAGCCATGTTTTATAAAGCATTATGCGGATTAAAACTGGATAACGGAAATGCAGAGGAACAAATAGCCGAATTTATGAGCAAGTTTCCTGAAAGTTCATTCCGAAACCGGGCTTTATTCGAGCAGGCAGTTTATCAGTTCGATAAAAAGAAATATTCAGGAGTGATTAAAACGCTGGACGGCCTGAATAAGTCTGAGTTGAGTGATGAGGAGGTGATTCATTTTCATTATCTGAGAGGTTATTCGAATTTTGAGCTGGAGAAAATGGATGTTGCTTTAAGTGACTTTGCCGGTATTAAAGAAGGCAATTCAATGTATGCTGCGCCTGCACAATACTACTACGGACATATTCAATACCTGAAAGGCAATTATGAAACTGCCCTGAAAGAATTTGTAAAACTCAAAAAAAATCCGGTTTTCGAGAAAGTGATTCCCTATTATATCAGTCAGATTTATTATAAGCAGGGAAAATACCAGGAAGTGGTTGATTACACCGCGCCAATTATCAATACCGTGTCTGCCGACCAGCAGCCTGAAATGGCCCGAATACTGGGTGATTCATATTTTCATTTGCGACAGTTTAAAGATGCAGTTCAGTTTTTGGAATTCTACCTGTCGGATAAAAACAACCGGGGTCGTGAAGAAAATTATATGCTTGGATATTGTTATTACCTGAACAGTGAAGAGGCCAAAGCCATTCCGCATCTGGAAATCGCATCGAAGGGAAACGATGAACTGGCGCAGAATGCCTGTTATCATTTGGCCGATTGTTACGTAGCCACCAACGATAAAAACAAGGCTCGTCAGGCTTTTGAAGCGGCATCGGTATTCGATTTTGATGCGAAAATCAAGGAAGATGCCTTGTTCAATTATGCCAAAATCACCTACGAATTGTCGTATTCGCCATTTAACGAAACCATCAAGGCTTTCGATAAATATGTGGCTTCTTATCCTAATTCGGAACGAAACGATGTGGCATACGATTACCTGGTGAAAGTATACATGAGCACCAGTAATTTTCGCGATGCGATGACTTCGATCGAAAATATCAAGGTGAAAAGTCCATCGGTAAAAAAAGCCTACCAGCGAGTGGCTTATTACCGCGCCATGGAATGCTTTAATAACCTGGATTACAATGCGGCAATCGAAAACTTTGACAAGTCGATTGAAGCCGGGGATTTTAATAAGAATTACCGGGCACTGGCGCTTTTCTGGAAAGCTGAAGCATGGTATCGTGTCGGCGATTTTAACAAAGCGATTTCTGAATATCTGAGTTTTATGAAATCACCCGGAGCATTTCCGTTACCTGAATATAAAACCGCCCATTACAATCTGGCTTACAGTTATTTTCAGTTGAAAGACTATGAAAATGCCGCTGATTATTTCAAAAAATATTTAAACCTGGAAGCTGATTCACGAAACGAAAAAATAGCCGATGCCAATAACAGGCTTGGCGACTGTTATTACCTGAACAGGGATTATGTTTCAGCCATTTCATACTATGAAAAAGCCTTGCGAATCAACGTATATGATGCCGATTACGCACTTTATCAGAAAGCCTTTTGTTTGGGATTGCATCGCGATTACCAGGGGAAAATAAGCAGTTTACAAACCTTGATTCAGAATTATCCGAAATCAACTTATCTGGATGATGCGATGTACGAAACCGGTCGGACTTACGAAAGAATGAATCAACCACAAGTAGCCATCGGATTTTATAAGGATATGATGAATAAATTTCCGCAAAGTAATTTTATCAGTAAAGCACTGGTTCAGTTAGGTTTGGCTTCTTATAACATGAATGATTTTCAGTCTTCGGTCAATTATTACAAACAGGTAGTCGATCGCTATCCAAACAGCCCGGAATCACATGCTGCACTTTCAGGAATGAAGAACAGCTATATCGAAATGAATGACGTAGACTCATATTTTGCTTATACCGGCAAGTTGGGTTCGGGTGTTCAGGTTTCGGTGAACGAACAGGATTCACTTTCTTACCAGTCTGCCGAAAAATTGTATATGGCACACGATAAAAAAGCCCGACAACAATTCGAGCGTTATCTCGGTCAGTTTCCGAATGGCAGCTTCATACTGAATTCAAAATTCTATCTGGCCGAGTTGCAATACGATGCCGGAGAATATGCCAAATCACTCGAAGGATACGACTTTGTCCTTTCGCAACCCGACAATTCGTTTACTGAAGCTGCCTTGTCGAAAGCTGCCGGGTTGCAGTATAATGCTGAAAATTATACCAAAGCGCTGGCTTATTTTGAGCGGTTCGCCAAAGTTTCCAATTCAGGAAATAATTTATTGAATGCCCGTACCGGAATTATGCGTTGCCAGTTTAAGCTGGCTAATTATCAGGCTGTGGTAGATCAGGCCAACCTGATTCTGGCATCCGAAAAAGTTTCAGACATTCAGAAACGCGAAACGAATTACAAGCTGGCTTTATCGTATTACAATCTGGGCAACAAGGACAAAGCTTTCCCGATACTAAAACAACTTTCGTCTGATACCAATTCGGGAGAGGGTGCCGAAGCCAAATACCTGGTTTCTGAAATTTTATACGAAAAACAGAAGGTTAAAGAATCC
>Ga0209261_10000158_pt1 | contig 17812 bp, 17 predicted proteins | sample DOMMetBare1Fresh_FD_187470 | JGI IMG/M metagenome (GOLD analysis project Ga0209261, IMG submission 187470) | Wetland sediment microbial communities from St. Louis River estuary, USA, under dissolved organic matter induced mercury methylation -... | ecosystem: Environmental > Aquatic >...
GGAACGTACGGCTCAGAAAATGAAAGAATTGCGCTATGAACTCGGTGCTTTGGAATTTGAAACACTTGAAGCCAGACCGGTTTTCGACGGTGATTCTTTACGTGAGATGAAAACTGAGCGGAAAAACCGGGCCAAAAGTTTGATTGAGGATCTGATGATTGCAGTCAATGGAGCTACTGCCAGATACCTTGAGGACAAAGACTTTCCTTCAATCCGACGGGTAGTACGCACACCCAGGCGATGGGACCGAATTGTTGAACTCGCGTCGGAACACGAGTTTAAGTTACCTGAAATAGCCAACTCAAAATCTCTTTCAGCCTTTCTGAAGTATATCAAACAAAATGAGCCCCAGCAATTCGTGGATATGTCGCTAAGTGTACTTAAACTTTTAGGTGCCGGAGAATATATAGTGGAAAAACCTGGTTCAACTTCTGAAGGTCATTTTGGCCTTGCAGTAAAAGATTATACACACTCTACTGCACCGAACCGGCGTTTTCCTGATTTGGTAACTCAGCGCTTGCTCAAATCAGCAATGGAAGGCAAAGCTGTACCCTATTCGATTGAACAACTGGAGGAAATAGCACTGCATTGCACACAGAAGGAGGATGATGTGAAGAAAGTGGAGCGTCTGGTTGAAAAGTCAGCCAATGCGATGCTTATGGAATCCAGAATTGGTGAAATTTTTGAAGCGATTGTCAGCGGTGCCTCATCCAAAGGAACCTGGATCAGACTTTTCCATCCATATGTAGAAGGCAAGCTCGTAAATGGATTTTATGGGTTAGAGGTAGGACATAAAATCAAAGTGCGATTAACAGAGATTGATGTTGAAGCAGGGTTCATCGATTTTGAACGTGTTGAATGAAATTAACTTCCCGACTTAATATGTGAATCATGTAATACTTTTTAGGAATTATGTAACACTTTACAGTTACAAAAGAGCCATTTTTGTTACAATTCAAACAGAATTACAAGCTTCAAATATGTTTTACACTACTATTAAAATGGGTTCTTCCTTAATTAAAGTACTTCTGACAATTGTTCTGATAAGTTGTTTCGCTACCAATGGCTTTACCAAAGATCCGGCCAAGAAGAAGGATACTTTGGCAAAAAAAGTTCCGATTTTGGATCAGTTTTATATGGTAAACAGTAAAACGTATTTCTGGTTCTCAACGAAAAAAGAAACTAAGAGGGCAAAGGAATGGCTTGATGAGATCGAGAAAGCGAAAGAATCTAACCTTGTTTCAAGAAAACTTATGACCGGCGAAATACGGACGGCTATGCTAGCCAAAAACATCAGGAACAAGCAAATAAAAGCAAGTACCGACAGGCAATTAACCAATCTGGTCTTAAGTTTTCTGCAAGAGTTGCAAACCGCTGATGTTCATTTTGATTATAATGGAATCAGTTCACCAAAACCCGATTCGGTTTTTATAGCGCAATTAATGTATTCAAATAACAAGGGTCCGGTTTCGAAGATTGTTTCCGAGCTCGATTGTCAGAATCATGACTACAAGGTTCTGAAGCAATTCCTGAAAGATTCAATTATTGACAAGAATTCACTGAAATACAAATCAATCATGCTCTCGATGAATTACCTGAAATTTATCGAAATGAATAAACAGTCAGAATACATAATAGCCAATATTCCTGAAACTGAAGTCAGCTATTTTCTGGATAACCAGCTAAAATTAAAAATGAAATCGGTGGTTGGCAAGACGAAAAATCCCACCCCAACTATCGCATCGCAAATTACCAATATTGTTACTTTCCCTTTCTGGAATGTCCCTTTTTCGATAGCATCCAAGGAACTGTTGCCTAAAGTTCAGAAAGACGAAAGTTATCTGGAACGAAATAATTTTGAAGTTGTAGACGGAAAGGGAAACGTAATTGATGATTCGGATCTGGACTGGGAAAGCTATACAGAAAAGAATTTTCCGTATTTCTTTCGCGAGTCAACCGGCCCCAACAATTCGCTGGGCGTATTAAAGTTTAACCTCGGAAATCCATTCAGTATTTACCTGCATGACACCAATTCGAAAAGTGGTTTTAAAAAAGATTCCCGCTTTTTAAGTCACGGATGTGTTCGATTGGAAAAACCGATTGAACTGGCTGATTTGTTGACCAGAGGAAAGGTAAATGTATGGGAATTAAAGACAGGACAGAAAGATACTGAATCAAAAATCATTAAGTTGGATCAGAAAGTACCGGTTTTCATTGTCTATATGCCTGCCGTCGTTGACGGACAGAAAGTAACTATCCTGAACGATATTTACGGTCTAATTAAGTAATGTTGATTTGCTGATGTAATCCTTATCAGGATTATAAAGGAACAAACATGAACCTCCTTTGATGGCATTTATAATTGGTTTATTCAATTCAGGAGGAACCGAAGGACAACCATAACTTCTGCCCAGTCTTCCATATTTTTTAATGAAATTTTCAGTAGCATATTCGGCGGCATGAATAATAATTGCACGCTTTACAGCAAGATCATTAATTCCTTTTTCGACCCCTTCTATTAAAAGTGAAAAGCCTGTATGCGATCCAACGATCGGTTGCTCAGTGATGTAAAAGCCCAGACTGGTTTTAAAAGAACCTTCCACGTTCGAAAACGACCTGGCATACTCATCGCCGGTATTCCGGCCATGTGCCACATAGGTATTGAATAATAGCTTTCTGTTCTTCAGATCTATTACATACAGGCGCTTTTTGTTGCTCGATTGTGAGTAATCGGCAATGGTAACGATATTCGGATTATTCAATTTTCCTTCAGTTTCCAGTTTCTTTAAGCCTTTGATAGCCAAATCAAAAACTACTCTTGACAAACCGATTTCTGACAAGTTCACTGTGGCATAAATTTCACCAATCAATGCTTCAGCTGAATTAATTTCAGTGACTCGGGCATTGTTCACAGCGGGTATCAGAAGGAAAAACACATAGAATATTATTTTTCTCATCCCGGTAAAGGTAGTCTAATATACAAGAAGTACAAACCGAACGATTTTCTGCTTATCTTTCCTAAAATGAACATAAATTAAAATATTAGAAATAAGTGAATTATTCAATATCAATGTGCAGCTTTGTGCCAGTATTTATTTCTATAAAATTATCATGAATAAAGGAACAGTAAAATTTTTCAATGAATCTAAAGGTTTTGGATTTATTACAGACGGTGCATCAAGTATTGAATATTTCGTACATGTATCTGGTTTAAATGATCAGATCAGAGAAAACGATGAAGTAACTTTTGATCTTCAGGATGGCCGTAAAGGATTAAATGCAGTAAATGTTAAACTTGCTTAGTTTATAACTATATAAGAAATTTCATTTAGTACCGAAAATCCGACTCAATTCATATTGAGTCGGATTTTTTATTCCTCTTCAAATCTTCAATTTTCGGTTCTTCAATTTTACTTTCCTTATGGATTTGAACAGAATACCTGTTCGGAATTATTTTTTGTCCGTGGGTATAGGCAAATACTTTGGTAAATTCGGCACCGAAATATAGGATGATGGCCGAATAGTAGACCCAAACCAGTATGATAATGATTGAACCGGCAGCACCATAAATGGAAGCCATGTTGTAGCTTCCGAGATAAAATCCTATGGCGAATTTACCGATCATAAAAAGAAAGGCAGTAAAAGATGCTCCTACAATGCAATCGCGAAAGGCAATTTTCCCATCCGGCAGTGTTTTAAAAATAATGGTAAACAGCAGTGTTATAATACTAAAAACCAGCATTACATTCAGAATATAAAACATTAATACCAAATTTTCCGGAAAAATTTCAGCCAGACGGGTACTTAGAATGTCGACCAATGAATTAACGATTAAACCCACCAACAATAAAAAACCGACCGAGCCAATCATAGAAAACGACATCATGCGGTTGTAAATGTATTTGATCAGTCCACGTTTGGGTTTTGCTTCAATCCCCCATATAAAATTGATGGAGTCCTGAATTTCGGCGAATACCCCGGAGGCTCCAATCAACAAAATGATTCCGCCAAAAATGGCTGCATAAGTATTGCTGTTTGAAAGCTTAACATTCTTGATTATTTCCTGAATTTGCATGGCTGCCTCATTTCCTACCAGACCGCTTATCTGTCCGAAAATACGACCATTTACCGCCTCATCGCCAAAGAAAATACCACTTAGCGAAATGATGATGATCAACAGGGGAGCCAATGAAAAAATGGTATAGTATGACAAGGCAGCACTCAGTTTGATGGCATTGTCGTTGATAAATCCCTTAAATGTTTGTACCAAAAGATATCCAATTTTCTTAGCTGTAGTTTTAAATTGCATCATCATAAAATGATTTTTAATTAGCTTATTATCAACGAAAAACAACCGGTGCCGGTTTCCCGATTTCAAAATCCCGAAATCCGAAATCAGCCGTGCTGTAGGAGTTCATTTTGAATATGTTGTTGCCAGTTCCGGGAATAACCGGATAAAAGGAAAGCGAGAGCTGAAAGGTATTAAAAACAAGATTTTCATTTTTAATTAATACACCAACTCCAATTTGTGAATATACTTTGCTGTGTTTAAATCCTGAAACATCACCAGCAAGCATCCCAATTGAATAAGTCAGGTATGGTCCAAAGCGAAACCCAATGAAATTCCATGGGGCATACGATTGTGTTTGTATTGTTAACAATAGTCGGCTAAAACCTGTTATTGCAGTTGATCTAAAACCATCCAGTCCAAAACCATCGTTCAGCGTTAAACTGTCAGAGGCGAAACGGTTTATTCCCATGGTGATCTGTGGCTTTACAAATTGCCTGAATCTCCATTTTCCGATTTCAAATAGTCCGGAAAAATAATTGATCCCGGCAGATACTACACCTTCTTCAGCCTTTGATTCATGTAAAAAAGTACCGAATTCGACGTTTGAACTCAGATATCCAAAGGGGTAATAATTTCCGCTCGAAATTCGTGCTCCCCAATAGAGCCGGTTGCTACCGTTTTTCTCCTGAAATCCGCCAGTCAGGCTGAATACCTTTCCAATGGGCACATCTTCGGTAATTCCAAACTTGAATATAAATTTGTCCTGAACATATTTTCGGGTTGATATCCCAAAACTTGCCAGATAAAAATTCTCGTCAGTATACCTATGTTCAGTATCAAAAAGTTCACCTGGCTTATCGAGATACCGAACCCGCAAAAAACGGATGGTCGAAATAAAATTGGTGGTTCGGTTGTATTCGCTGTTTCCTTTGAAAAGCTGAATGGCATTACCAACCCAATAATCCTGAGCATTAAACTTATACCGCAACATTTCATGATTTAGTTTGTCGGTATGCACCGAATCATTAAAAAACTGCTGTGTAAAATTCACTCCGGCTGCCCACCTTGCAAAAGGAGAAAAGAAAGGACGATCAACGGTAAAACTTCGATTGTAATTTTTATTTCCTTCTTTTCCATAGTGTACTGTTGCCCTAACGTAACTATTTTTAATATTCGGAATCGAATAATTGGTATGGTAGGTATTGATTGCTTTAACATAGTTTCGCGTAAAATCGCCCTGGAATTCGTGTCCCAAACCCAGAAAATTTTGATCAGACAGATTGATGGTACTGCTCGATGTCGAAACTGATCCTTTGGGGATAATGCTCCAGATATCCAATTCCCGAATGAAAATATCAACTGAATCGGATTTTTTTGAGACCGATTTAACGAAAAATGATACATCACGGATATACCTTTGACGCCGCACCAACCGCTCCGATTCTTTAACAAGCAACGAGTCAAAAACCTGGTTCTTATGGATGAGAAGCAGGTTGCGAATGGTTATGCGCTGAGATTTGATGTGTAGCTTATTCCCGGTTTTTGCCAGAAAATTCGGTGATCTATAAATACTATCGCCTATTGAATATCCAAACGGATCGAGCGTTTCGATGGTAATATTTCGGATAATTTTCCCCTCGAATGCACTGTATGGTTTTTGAATCAGCCTTTTATATACTCTCTTTTTCCCTTTCTTTTGTTGGGTGGCAGGAACAACTGGTTTGAAGATGAGCGAGTACATGAATTTAGTAAACTTGCCTTTTTTCGAAAATGCTTCAATTTCAGAATAAATTTTGGTTGAGTCTTTCGGAGCAGATTTCTGTTGGGCAAATGAGAAATCATTCGTCGAGATAAAAACGAAAAATAATATTGTCAGACCCTTTAACCACATTCGTATCCTCAGCTTTAATCTTTCAGTTTTAACCAATTTTGCCTCGTTGCTCATCGCCCCATGCCCTTTGCCTTATTTTTTCTCTTCTGCGGCTTTCTTTTCAGCAGCCCTGGCCTTTTTGTTGAAAAAACCCTTCAATAAGAAATTATGCTTAGCTGCTTCCATATTTTCATCCAGTCCTTTCGAACTTTTCTTCAGGTTGATGATGGTCTGATCGATATTCCGGGCAATGGTTGTATCCTGAATCAAACGGCCAAGCGTTCCGTCGCCACTGTTGATTTTCATCATAATTTCTGCAAGTTCCTGTGTAATTACCTCAGCATTGCTGGCTGTGACCTTCAGGCTCAGCATGATGGCATCCATCTCAACCGGTTCAACCGATACGAGCTGTTCACCTTCCCTGACCAACGGAGAATCAAAACTTCCCTGAGAGATAACTAAAAGACGGTCGCCAATCAATCCTTCCGAACCAATTGCCACCTGGCTGTCCGATTTAATAAATTGCTTAACTTCTTTCCTGATTAACAAATTAACTTTTACCGTTGAATCGTTCAGGATACTGATATTGTCGACGGTTCCAACCGTAATACCCGAGAAACGGACATTGTTTCCGACCTGCAAACCACTTACGTTGTAGAAGGTAGTGGTCAGTTTAAAAACCGGATTAAACAGGTTTTTTTGCTTCCCAATAATAAATATGGCCAGTATAAAAAGGGCCAGACCACCTGCAACAAACATTCCTAAACGAACTTTAAACTGTGATGTATGTGTATCCATGATAGTGTGTATTATGATTTATTTAAAGAATGATTTGATTAACGGATCAGTTGATTTTTCAAACTCTTCCAGTTTACCTTCCTGATAAACTTCGCCATCTTTTAACATGATAATTCGATTCGCCGTATTACGGGCACATTCTATATCGTGTGTAATGATTATTGAAGAAGTTTTATATCTTTTCTGAACATCGTTGATGAGACTGCTGATTTCATCAGATGTAACCGGATCAAGTCCGGTTGTAGGTTCGTCGTACAGCATAATCAAGGGATCGACCACAATCGTTCGTGCCAGGCTAATCCTTTTCCGCATTCCGCCTGAAAGTTGTGATGGCATTTTATGCAGGGAATCCGTCAGTCCAACGTTTTCCAATACTTCAAGTACTTTTTCCTTAATATCGTTTTCGGCAAGATCTTTTCTGATGCGGCGCAGCGGAAATTCAAGGTTTTCTTTGACCGTCATCGAATCGTACAAGGCACCACTTTGGAAAAGAAAACCAATTTTCTGACGAAGTTCTCCCAGTCGGTCACTGTTTAGTGTTCCTATGTTTTCGCCCAGTACCTGGATGGTACCACCGTCAGGAGACAGCAGCCTGACGATGCACTTGATCAGTACCGATTTTCCGGAGCCTGATTTACCCAGAACGACGAGATTTTCGCCATTTTGCAGGTTTAAAGAAACATCTTTCAGCACTTGTTGGCTGCCAAATGATTTTTTCAGGTTAACAATTTCTATCACCTTCTTTAACGAAACTTCAGTTTCTGTTTTAATTGTATTCATCGTACCAGCATATCAGTAATTTGTACTGCAATCATATCAGTAATGATTACCAGAAGCGATGCCAAAACAACAGCCGAATTTGCGGCTATACCAACACTTTCGGTTCCGCGCCCGGCATTGTATCCTTTGTAACAACCTACCAATCCGATAACTGCCCCGAAGAAAATGGATTTAACTACAGCAGGTAAAAAATCGATAAAGTCGATGTGGCTAAAAGCCTGAGAAAAAAATAGCGTAAACGAAACATCGCCTTTGATATTAGCACCGCCCCAACTTCCAAGAATGCCCATTAAATCGGCATAAAGAATAAGCAGCGGGATCATTAAAGTGGCGGCCAAAACCCGTGTTACCACTAAAAAACGTATCGGATTGGTCGACGAAACTTCCATCGCTTCAATCTGTTCGGTCACTTTCATTGAACCAAGTTCGGCGCCCATTCCAGAACCAATCTTTCCGGCGCAAATCAATGCGGTGATAACTGGTCCCATTTCGCGAATCAGTGAAATTGCCACCATTCCGGGAAGCATGGTTACAGCTCCAAAATCAACCAATACCGGGCGCGACTGGATGGTTAAAACCAGCCCGATAATGGCTCCGATGATTGAAATAAGAAGCAATGTTTTCGCTCCGATTTGATAACACTGACGGAAAAATTCTTTCCATTCGAAGTGTCCTGAAAACATTTCCCTGGTTATATGTGTCATAAACAAGGCAACATTAGCAACATCAGTAAAGAAGTTGCCTGCGTCGTGTGTTGTGGCAATTGTTTTATCACTGAGCCTTGTCATTGTTTGTTTTGTAGCATCCCGAACCTTCGGGATTACTTTAATCACAGGATTGATTTTTCGAGGTTTTATTGTTGTCATTTCTAATTCGTTAAAAATTTTAGTTTTCAGGTAAACTGCTTTCGCTATTTTTAGCCTTCTTTTTAAAATATCCTCTTAATAAAAAGTTGTGTTGAGCCGCTTCAAGGTCTTCATCCAGTTTTTTCGAACTGCTTTCCAGGTTCTTCAGTGATTCTTTCAGGAGTGCACCAGCTTCCTCGTCGTGTAGCAAAACTCCAATAGCAGAATTAGGATTTTTACCGGCTTTTTTTAGATTAGCAATGAACACAGTTGCGGTATCAGCCATCTGTTGCAATTGCAAAACCGAAGATTTTACCGATTTAAAAACTACGGTATCCGTAGTAAGCTCATTGGCCAAGGTACCTTTCTTGTTTAAGTTCGAACTGAAAGTTTCCAATGAGCCTATCAATTGCTGTGCTTTTTTTGTGGCGGTCTGAAGTGATTTGGTTGCAGCGTTTATATTTTCATAAAGCGAGGAGTCGTTTAGTAATTTCCCGATAGTTCCTTCTCCAGAAGCCATTTTCCTGCTTATGGCTTTAAAGTCGTTGGTAATTGCAAGCAAGTTTTTGTTGTTTTCCTGAAGTGTGTTAATCACATCCTCCGAAGTGAATGTTTTTTCCACACCCAAGGTGTCACCTTCCTGCACAACCAGCGACTCTTCTGTTCCACCGTAGATAACCAGAATTTTATTTCCGATTAATCCGTCGTTGCTAATTTTTACTTTTGAATCCTTCGGGATATATTTCTGAGCTTTTGTGTCAATGCTCATGCGAACTTCCACCTGCGATTTTCCATAAAAATTCAGGTTGTCAACCGTTCCAATTTTCACTCCCGATAGCCAGATGTTATTTCCCTTTTGCAGGCCTGCCACATCTTCAAAAAGTGAAACTACATTCATTTTTCGTTTAAATGTTTCACGCAGATTGCCCACAATTAAAATTCCGGCCAGGAGGAATATCAAGCCGATAAAAACAAAAACTCCGACAATTACTGCCCGTCTATTTGGTGATTCTTTCATAACTTATTGAATAAAATTGTAATTAAAGAAGCCCCGCACCTGTTCGTTGTCGCTGGCAAAAACTTCATCAAAAGTTCCGACCTTCAGGAACTTACCTTTATGTAACATGGCAATCCGGTTACCAGTACTTTTTGCGCAGGTCAGGTCGTGTGTAATGATGACCGAACTGGTGTTGTATTTCTGCTGAACTTCGTTGATCAGCTCAATGATTTCGGCGCTTGTAATCGGGTCGAGACCAGAAGTAGGTTCATCGTACAACATGATTTCAGGCTTAAGAATTAAGGTACGCGCAATTCCAATCCGTTTACGCTGTCCGCCTGAAAGATCAGAAGGCATTTGCTTGCTTTTATTCGCTAAACCGACTGCATCCAAAACTTCATTTACTGCGTGATCGACATCCGCTTTTGCCAGATTTTTCACATTCATGGTCAGCGGAAAAGCCAGATTTTGGTAAACGTTCATGCTGTCGTACAAAGCGCTGTTCTGGAATGAAAATCCGATTCTGATCCGCAACGCATTCAGTTCTTTGCTCTCAAGCTGGTCGACGTGTTTATTTAATACAATCACCTCTCCCCGATCCGGTTTCAGTAATCCGATAATAATTTTGATCAGAACCGATTTTCCAGTACCTGATTTTCCGAGTACAGCAACATTTTCGCCTTTATAGAGATTAAAGTCAACCCCTTTAAGCACCTGCAAATCGTCAAACGATTTGTATAATCCGGAAATTGAAATGACTTTTACTTCCTTGTTAATGATATGTTGTTTCAAGTTTTCCATGGTTTAATAGTATCTGATCCAATTGGCAATCTGGACTATAATGACTTCTTCAATAAAGATCAGGAACATGGCAAGCACTACGGCCTGATTGGCTGCTTTACCAACGCCACGCGTTCCCTGGGTTGCATTGTATCCTTTGTAAGTCCCAACAATGCCAATGGTGAAACCGTAAACAACTGTTTTCGTTATTGACGTGATAATATCCAGAAAACTGATGGTTTTAAAAGCGCTCTGGTAAAAGCTGATCAGGCTGCTGGTTTCTTCGGCATGAACATTCAAGTAAGAACCATACAGGCCTACAAAACTACAGTACAATGCGAGTATCGGAATCATGATTGTTGTAGCCAGCACACGAGTAACTACCAGATATTTATACGGATTGATGGCCGAAACTTCCATGGCATCAATCTGTTCAGTCACTTTCATCGAACCCAGCTCTGCGCCTATTCCCGACCCCACTTTCCCGGCACAAATAAGTGCCGTAACCAACGGCCCCAAAGCCTTGATAATGGCAATTCCGATTAACGACGGAAGCCACGAAGTCGCACCAAAGTCTTCCAGCGACGGACGTGATTGTTTGGTAAAAACGATACCGACAATAAATCCGGTAAGTGTAATCAGGGCAAGTGATCTTAACCCCACTTCGAAACACTGATTGATCAATTCGCGTGGGTAAAAAGGCCGTTTAAAAGCCTCTTTAAAAAAGAGTGCTGTAAACCTGTATGCCTTGTGAACACCGGTAAAGTAGTCATCAAGACCTTTCGATAATACGTATTTTTTTACGCTGCGATTAAACATGTGAGGTCTGTGTTTTAGACATGGTTAAAGATCAATAATCTAGCAAGGAGACGTGTTACATAACTTTATGAATTAGTTACATGATTCACACATCCTGGATGATTGAAGTTGTATCAAAAGTCATTGATCCCGTCATCCTGAACTTGTTTCAGGATCCCAACGCATTGCATATCAGATCCCGAAATAAATTCGGGATGACCATGTCCACAAGCGTTTCTACTTTTGAAACAGCCCCATGAAGTCAAAAAAGGCCGTCTCCTTTTGGGAGACGGCCTTCCTTACACTAACTTTCCAATTAAACCTAACTCTAAACTAAAACCTGTATCCCAGAGACAAACCGAAACCAGTATTTTTTGCCGTTGACTGATCATTCAGAGAATTTTTATTCTCCGGATAAATATTCAGCATGCCGAATTGTGTATCTAATTGCAGAAATATACCGCTGGCCATTTCATAGCCGGCAAAAATATTGGCACCTGCATCAAATGCATTAAAATCGACTCCTCGTTCAAAAGTAATCGACTTGCCTTCGAATATTTGCTTTCCACTAATGCCATATGCGAGATATGGCCCAAATCCGAGCATGACAAATCCGTTACCAATTGCACCCTTGTAAACCAGATTCAATGGCATTTCAATATAATTAATCTTAATTTGGTTTGTGAATTCGGCACCCATAATGGTATAGGTATTTTTGGCACCTTTTTTCGAAAACATCAATCCGGGTTGAAAATAGAACTCAGGAGCAATCGGAATCTGAACATTTACTCCACCATGGAAACCCAAAAGCATGTCATTTTCAAGTTTGTCTCCACTCGATAGTTTTCCGTTCAGATTCTGGAAATTTAACCCACCCAATATTCCAACTGACATTTTTGTTTTTTCCTGGGCTAACGCAAAGGATGCTGAAAGCACAAGAATTAATAGCATTGATAATAATCTGTTTTTCATTTTCAATCTTTTAATAGTTAAATTATTTAATTGCTGAATGTTTCCAACGTTTACTGGCAAGCCATTCAGCCTGATACTCCGACAACTTCTTTTTGAACAATGAGACTGTGAGCTGCTGACTGAACACTGGCTTTACTTTCCAGCTTCCTTTTCAGCTTCAGCCTTCATCTTTTCATTGGCAGTAATTAGGAATTCAACCCTGCGGTTTTGCGAACGGCCGTTATCGGTATTGTTGTCGTATTTAGGCACATTTTCGCCAAATCCTTTGGTTCGGATTCTGCTGTTCGCTATTCCTTTATTATATAAATAGGCCGAAACTGCACCTGCCCTATTTTGAGACAAATTTTGATTATATGTTTCACTTCCTTTGCTGTCGGTGTGTCCTTGTATTTCGATATCCGTATCAGGATAGGTATTCAAGACTATAACCAATTTATCCAGGTTGGTTTTTGCATCAGCCGACAGATTCGAACTATCAAATCCAAACAGCACATTGCTGCTGAATTCAACAACGATTCCTTCTCCAACACGTTCAACTTTTGCATCTGGCACTGTTTTTTCTATTTCTTTAGCCTGCTTATCCATTTTATTACCAATCACGGCGCCTGTAGCACCTCCAACCGCTGCTCCGATAATTGCGCCAAGTCCGGTATTCCCGGCAACCCTGCCAATAATCGCACCCATAGCACCACCGGATGCTGCACCAATGGCACCTCCTTTTTGAGTTTTGTTTAATGAGGCACAGCTGGAAAACAACATCACAATACTTAAAACAATGATTGTACTTACTTTAATTCTTTTCATAATAGATTCTTTTTTTGATTTCCGAATTTTCATTTTTTAATGTTGTAAAGATCGAGTTATAAATGCCTACAGATGTTACACAACTTTCGAAATAAGTTACATGATTCATACTTTTTGCATGAATTCAGATTATGTGAGATGTGTGAAATATGTAACTCTTAAAAGAAATTATGTAACAGATTTTGTGCTCAAGCTCTTCAACTTTGTAATGTGAAAATTCATTCACCGCTAGAACTAAAAAAAAATGAACACTCAAGAATTTAAAGGGAATTGGGAGCAACAGATGGGCAAGCTGAAACAAAAATTTGCAATCTTAACTGATAATGATGTGTTGCTTCTTGAAGGAAAGAAAGAGGAAATGCTTGGAAAACTTCAGGTTAAACTTGGCAAAACCAAAGAAGAATTGCACAAGATAATTTCAGAATTATAATAACACGCACAATAAAAACCAAAAATTATGAAAAAACTATTACTACTTATTTTATTAGCGATTGCATTTGCCCCGGGCATGAATGCCCAAACTTCAGATAAAAAATGGGGTTTAGGTGCTGGCGTTGGTGCTTATGGTACCATTGAAAATGGTCAGATCGGTTTTATGCCGGAGTTATACCTGAGCAGATTTTTAAGTCCCCGATTTGATTTAATGCTTAAGGGTGACTTAGGTGTATTCAGAACAAACTTGATGAGCAATCTTGATTTGGCAAATCCATTTCTTAACCTGAGATATAAATTCTCAGATGAAACCAGAAATTTACGCCCATATTTGTTTGCCGGACCAGGTTTTTTGGCCGACAACGGAGTATCAGCTTTTAACTTTGATTTGGGGCTTGGATCGAAATATTATTTAAATGATCATGCAGCTTTATATTTGGAAGCAGGTTATTTACGCGGTATTAAATCAACCACATTCGATGGTTTTACCGGGAGAGAAAACATTTGGAAGGTAACCGCCGGTGCTGAGCTCGATTTTGGAAAAACTAAAGATACCGATATGGACGGCGTTTCAGACAAAAAAGACAAATGTCCGGATACGCCAGCTGGTGTTACAGTCGACAAAAATGGTTGTCCGCTTGATACAGATGGTGATGGTGTACCGGATTACATGGACGATTGTCCAACAATTGCCGGGTTAACTTCAACCAAAGGATGTCCGGATGCGGATGGCGACGGTGTTGCCGATAAAAACGACAAATGTCCTGACACTCCCAAAGGTGTGAAAGTTGATGCAAATGGATGTCCGCTTGATCAGGATAAAGATGGAGTTATTGATTCATTAGACAAATCTCCAAATACCCCTGAAGGAATTGATGTCGACAAAGACGGTCGCCCCATTGATACCGATGGTGATGGAGTAGCCGATTACCTCGACAAATGCCCAACAGTTGCTGGACCCAAAGAAAATAATGGATGTCCGGTGATTGAAAAAACTGAAAAAGACTCTGTTTCCGCCGAAATGATTATTGAACCGGTTTATTTTGACTATGACAAGTCGAATATTCTGCCAGTTGAAAAAGCAAAAATTGAAAAGCTGGTCAAATTATTGAAAGCGAACAATGATTACACTGTTGATTTGACAGGTAATGCTGACAGTAAAGGTGAGGAAGCTTACAACATGAAACTGTCAGAAAGACGGATTAATTCGGTTGTCAAAGCAATCACTAATTCCGGAGTGAAAAAAGCCCGAATATCAAATCAAAAACCACTTGGAGAATCAAAACCAGTAGCAACGAACGACACAGAAGAAGGTCGTGCACTGAATCGCCGGGTAACATTTGAAGTGATCAAAACAAAATAATCAATCATTCAATTCAGTATTATTAAAGCCCATGTCATTTTCCGACATGGGCTTTTTTATTTTCCCGAATTATTGGCATACTTATCTGCTGAGTCTGTTTTTGCCTGTGCCTGAAATCCCTGCGTTGATCCATACCGGAGAATCACGCCAGGCAGTCCCGTCTCCGAGTTGGCCTACATCATTGTATCCCCAGGCCCAAAGTTTTCCTGACTCATCAATGGCCAGAGTGAAATTGTACCCGGCTGAAATAGTTTTTATTTTTGTATCTGTTTTGACCTGAATCGGCTTGGGTTGATCGACAGTTGTTCCATCTCCCAAACGGCCATTTTTATTGTATCCCCAGGTCCAAAGATTCCCTGATTCATCAATGGCTACCGAATGAACAGATCCTGCTGTCGCCATTTTAAATTTTATACCAGCCATGACCGGTACAGGCTTTGTTTTGGATGTAGAAGCGCCATTTCCCAATTTTCCATACTCATTGCTTCCCCAGGCCCACAGGTTTCCGGAATCGTCAATAGCCAATGTGTGAGAATAGTAGGTTGAAACCATTTTGAATTTCACACCGGAATTTATTTTTATGGGTGTTGATTTATCTGCCGTTGTACCATCACCCAGTTGTCCCGTTTTATTTATTCCCCAGGCCCAAAGATTTCCTGATTCATCAATGGCCATGGTGTAGGTGGTACATGCCGAAACAAACTTAAATTTAATCCCGGGCTTAATATTTACCGGAAATAGTCTGGTGGAAGTTTCACCATTACCAAGTTGCCCGTAGCCCCAGGTCCAAAGATTTCCTGTTTCATCAATCGCCATCGTGACAGACGAACCTGCTGAAACCGCTTTAAATTTTGTACCGGATTTGATCTGCACCGGAAAGTACTTATCGGTGTTGGTTCCATCGCCTAACTGTCCGTAATAATTATATCCCCAGGCCCATAAATTCCCAGATCCATCAATGCCTAAACTTGTATTGTATTTTCCTGCTGAAACAACAATAAATTTTGTGCCGGGTTTGATCTGTACCGGATTGGTCTTCCCAAATTTGGTACCATCGCCCAACTGTCCATAAGAATTAGCACCCCAGCTCCACAAATTTCCGGTTTCATCAATTGCCAGGGAATGTTCATTCCCAGTTGAAACAGTTTTAAATTTAAGGTCAGTTTTAATGCTTACCGGCAATGATTTTCCTGATGTGGTTCCATCGGCAAACTGGCCATTTTCATTTGTTCCCCAATTCCAGAGTTTTCCTGTTTGCTCTATGGCCATGCTATGGTTATATCCTGCAGAAACAGACGTGAATTTGGTTCCAGATTTGATGCAGACAGGTAAAAGCTTTTCAGAAGTTGTTCCATCACCTAAATTTCCATATCCGTTATAACCCCATGCCCACAAATTGCCCGATTCATCAATAGCCATACTGTTTGCAGATCCTGCTGAAATGGCTTTGAATTTTTTATCGGTTCTGATTTGACATGGAACGGATCTGTTTAATTCGACTCCGTCACCCAGTTGTCCGGAAGAATTTCCTCCCCATGTCCACAATTTCCCTGATTCATCAATGGCCAGACTATGCCCAAAACCAGCATCCACAAGAATGAATTTTGTGCCGGGTTTCACTTTTCCGGGAGAAGATTTATCTGAAGTTGTTCCATCGCCAAGCTGTCCATATTTGTTGCTACCCCATGTCCACAGGTTTCCCGACTCATCAATTGCCATGCTGTGAGTTGTTCCTGCAGAAACAGATTTAAACTTCACTCCTGAATTAATTTTTACCGGACAAGATTTATCCGTAGTGCTGCCATCGCCTGATTGGCCTTTATTGTTTGATCCCCAGGTCCATAAATTCCCGGATACATCAATGGCTAAACAATGTGAATAATAAACAGAGACGGCCTTAAATTTTGTACCCGATTTGATTTGTACTGGTTTGGAAGTATTGGGAGAAACGATTTCATCACCTAGTTGTCCGGAATTATTGGTGCCCCAGCCCCACAAATTTCCTGATTCGTCAATAGCCATACTGCAATCGAATCCGGCAGCAGCAATTTTAAATTTAGTGGCAGGCATAATCCATACAGGAATTAATTTTTCGCTCGTGGTTTCGTCTCCCAACTGGCCGCAATAATTAAATCCCCAGGCCCATAAATTTCCGGAATCATCAATAGTTAAAGAATGATATGCCCCTGAAGAACAACTCACTATTTTTTGCGAGTAAAAACTGATGGCTTGTGAAGTAGTTGCAAGTATGGCAATGATGAGTATAAGAACTGATCTCTTCATGTGACTGGATATATGGTGTATTTTTCACTAAACGGACGTTGTTGTATGATAGTACTTCAAAGAAGTATAAAAGTCCATTCTACCATCTAAAAAATGATCTTTTTCTAATTTATTCTAGAATTTTCTAAAAGTGTGAATAATGCAACTCTACACATGAATTGTGTAACACTTCCCTGAATTATAAGGCTCAACTTTGCCCTTTATCAATTCTATCATTAAAAAAAACTAAAAATGAAAAAGCTAAAACTATTAGCAACCCTTGCCTTGGCATCGATTATTTTCATAACCGGATGCAAAAAAGATGAGTATCAGGAAAAGATCGGAGTATGCCCGGTAGTAGTTTCAACAATCCCCGCTGATAAAGCGATTAATGTCCCCCTCAACCAAATTGTTACTGCAACTTTTAACGAAAAGATGAAACCTGAAACCATTACTCAGACGTCTTTTACTTTAGAACAAGGTACAATAAAAAGTGCAGCATTAAAGTCGGCAACTGAAGTAGCTTCAGTTACCGGAACAGTTACTTATAATGGCGTTACCGCTTCTTTCGCACCTGCCTTGCCGCTTTTACCTTTCACAACCTACACCGGCAGAGTAAAAACATCGGTTAAAGATTTAATGAACAATTCCTTACAAACTGACCATGTATGGACCTTCACCACTATTCCTCAGGTAATATCAACTTCATTACCAGTTGCAGGCGGAACTATTACCGGAACCGGAACCTTTAATCAGGGCACATCAGTTACGTTAACTGCTACACCAAATGCAGGTTATTCATTTCTTAACTGGACCGAAA
>Ga0209261_10000161_pt1 | contig 17759 bp, 15 predicted proteins | sample DOMMetBare1Fresh_FD_187470 | JGI IMG/M metagenome (GOLD analysis project Ga0209261, IMG submission 187470) | Wetland sediment microbial communities from St. Louis River estuary, USA, under dissolved organic matter induced mercury methylation -... | ecosystem: Environmental > Aquatic >...
TGAATTGTAAAATAATTAACCCTATTCCTATTTCTACATTTTGACGTTACAATGTTCCCAGATTGAATGTGCCAAAAACAGTATGCTAACTGACTCATTGTCAAATTTATTCTTCCATTAGCCATGCACTGGCCTCTTCCTCTGTTTTAAAAAAACGCTGATTTTTCTTAACCGAAAAACCAATTACAAATGATGCAATAACACGGACAACCGGATTAAGGCCAAATACTGCGGCTTTCTTTATCTTATCATGGGCGCTGAGTTCATTCCATGTCGATCTGGCTTCAGGTGAATTTTTCCCGCTTTTATTCAGGTCAATAAGAAAACAGGTTTGTCCATCTACCAATTCGAAAAGTTGTTTATTCACAATCTTTTGCGCCCTGGCAATTTCATCGGTTTGTTCTCCTTCCACAATGACATGGATAATGTTTTGATCGGTTAGAACAGTTCTGTTTTTTGAAACCACAAATTCCCGGTCGTTTATCTTTATTATTTCACAAATTTCGTACATAATCGAAAGCCAATTAAAGGAACATTACCCTACGCGAATAAACTGGAATTTGAAGTTGTTAATACTTCATAGAATCTTCATACTCCGTTCTTTCTGAAATAGTTCAAACTTTTCGGAGTTTTATAAAACCTAAAATTAGAAAATTATATCCTATTTACAATTTTTCTATCCGGTTATAATCGAATTATTCCATTACTACTAATTAATCTATTATAAATCAGAAGTGTAAATACGGATAATCACATTATCCATTTTCTAATTTTCTGGCGAATCTATTCTGGTCCGAATAGTGAAAGGATTCGCTAAGAAAAAAATTTGTTATGAAATTTTTTTTCGACTTTTGACAGGTTCACTGTTGATTAATTCAACATATTTTACATGTCGCAAAACACTTTATTATCGTGTATTTCTGACAGATAACCTTAGTTTATCTCTGTCTACTTCCTTAAATTTATACGAATCGAATAGCTTCCTGAATCTGCTTTCCGTCTGGGAAAATTTACTGATGAATGAAATGATCCGGCTGCCAATGCGGCACTCTTCAGATACTGGCTTTCATGCAATTTAGCATACATAAAAATTCAAAATTTCTGTTTTCCTGTACTTCACTGCTCTCCAAATTGATAGTACACGATGGAAAATTAAAGATATTCAATAACCAACTAATCATATTCCAAATGTATCCGGTTTCAGAACTCATCAAAAACCTGGCCGACCAACACGGCCGAAACAGGCACAACCTGCTCCCCATCCTGCAAGGAGTAGTTGAGCAGGAAAAATACCTGTCAGAATATTCCATGATTGAAATTGCCCGTGAACTCGATTTGCCAGCTTCGGAAGTTTTTGGAACTGCCACTTTCTATTCTTTTCTGGAATACAAAAAAATGGGCAAATACATCATCCGGGTTTGCAAAACCATTACCTGTTCAATGAAAGGGAAAAATCAGATTTTACTGGCAATTGAAGACATGTTGAAAATTGATGTCGGAGAAACAACTCCTGATGGTGTCTTTTCACTTCTTCAAACCAATTGCCTCGGTTTTTGCCACAAAGCACCGGCTATGCTTGTAAACAATGAGGTCTATACCGATCTGACACCTGAAAAAGTTCACGACATTTTAAATTCATATCTGAAAAAACAGAAGGAAGGAGGAAGCCATGACAATTAGTTATCAGTTAAAAAGGGCCGATTTCATCTTCAAAAATCAAAACGATTGGGAAGAAGTTTTAAGCAAGAGCCTTAAACGTACGCCACAAGACCTGATTAATGAACTCATCAGTTCTGAATTGAAAGGAAGAGGCGGAGCTGGTTTCCCAACCGGTCTGAAATGGAAGCTGACTTCAGAAATATCGGAATCAACCAAATACGTAATTTGCAATGCTGACGAAGGTGAGCCCGGAACTTTCAAGGATCGTGAAATCCTTTCCATGGTGCCTTTTAAAGTATTAACCGGAATGGCAGTCTGCGGTCATGTAATTGGTGCAAAAGAAGGGTATATTTACCTTAGGGGAGAATATTTCTTTTTACTTCCGGAGCTTAATAAAGTCATCCGTGAATTCGATTATTACTGTAAGGAGATCAATTTTGATTTTACGATCCGGGTTTTTATGGGAAGTGGCGCGTATATCTGTGGCGAAGAAACCGCCCTTTTTGAATCGATGGAAGGTAAACGCGGCGAACCCCGAAACAAACCACCCTATCCTTCAAATTACGGATACATGGGAAAACCCACGGTTATAAACAACGTGGAAACACTGGCCCATACCTACACCATTTTTAAATATGGAGCCAAACGCTTTTACGATCTGGGTGTTCAGTATTCGCGCGGATCGAAGCTGTTTTCTGTTTCAGGAGATACACCTAAGCCTGGCATTTATGAACTTGAACTGGGTATGAGCCTAGCCGATTTTGTAGATGAGTTTGGCGATGGCGACACCAAGGCCGTACAGGTTGGTGGTGCATCCGGCTTTCTGGTGCCACGAAAAAGGTTCAATGAAACAGCCATTGGATTTCAGGGTAAACTGGTCGGAATATCTTTACCAACCGGAGGTTCCATGATGCTTTTCAATAGTTCGCGCTCCATGTTCAATGTACTCGACAATTATCTCGAATTTTTCAGGGAAGAATCATGCGGACAGTGCACTCCCTGCAGAGTCGGATGTCAGCAACTTTTGAAAGGGATTAAAGCTGTAAAGCGGGGAGAAAAAAATACCCGGTACCTCGATAAGTTACTTCGACTGACTGAAACAATGAAGTTAACTGCCAAATGCGGATTAGGCCAGTCTGTGGCCAACTCTTTTTCATCCATTGTAGAAAACTTCAGGGAAGAAATGATTTACTAACGATGAAAAAAAGAACTGCCATGACTGAAAAAATTAAGATAACGATTAACGGAATTGTAGTTGAAGTTAATGAAGGAACCACCATTTTGGATGCTGCACGAAGCGCCGGGATAATTATTCCTACACTTTGCTACCATAAAGATCTTTGCATCGCGGGTAATTGCAGGGTTTGTGTCGTTGAAATTGCCGGTCAGAAAAGATTGGCTGCCGCCTGTGCCACTCCCTGCGAAGAAGAGATGGAAATATTCACCAATTCACTGAATGTACTTCACTCCAGAAAAGAAATTATCGAACTCTTGCTTTCGGAACACAATGCCGATTGTACCAGCTGTTTTAAAAATGGGAATTGTGAATTGCAAAAACTCGCATCAGACTATAAAATTCTGAAACAGGATTTTATTCGGCTTGTTCCATTTAAAAAGTACAGCATCGATAAATATTCACCTTCCATCATCAAGGATGACAGCAAATGTATCCGTTGCCAGCGTTGTGTTCGGACCTGTGCCGAATTGCAGGGAATTAATGCTTTGACGGTGGCCTACAAAGGCGATCAAATGAAAATAACCACCTTTTTTGAAAAGCCAATTAATGATGTGGTTTGCTCCACCTGCGGACAGTGCATCAATCATTGCCCAACCGGAGCGCTGGTCGAACGAAATTACATTGAAAAAGTGTGGGATGCCATTTCTGATAAAACCAAACACGTAGTTGTCCAAACTGCTCCGGCGGTTCGCGTTGGACTGGGTGAAGAACTTGGATTTGGTCCCGGCGAGCGGGTTACAGGCAAAATGGTTACAGCTCTCAAACGTCTGGGATTCGATGCGGTGATGGATACCGATTTTACCGCCGACCTGACCATTATGGAAGAAGGAACCGAATTGCTGACCCGATTGAAACGGGCATTGGTCGATCACGATCCGGAGGTTAAACTGCCAATGGCAACTTCATGTTCACCGGGCTGGATCAAATATATGGAACACATATTTCCTGAATTTATCGACCATTTATCCACCTGCAAATCACCGCAGCAGATGTTTGGAGCCTTGGTCAAAACCTATTATGCCAATGCCCGAAACCTCGATCCGGAGAAAATAGTTTCCGTGTCGATCATGCCTTGTACCGCTAAAAAATTTGAAGCCTCACGACCTGAAATGCATTCCAGTGGATACCGCGATGTGGATTATGTGCTTACCACCAGAGAGTTGGCCATCATGATTAAACAGGCAGGCATCGACTTCATGAAACTGGAAGATTCGCATTTCGACCGGATTATGGGTGAATCGACCGGAGCCGCAGTCATTTTTGGTGCTACCGGAGGAGTGATGGAAGCAGCCTTGCGAACAGTTTATGAGTTGGTTACCGGCAGAGATATTCCATTCAAAAACCTAAATATCAAACCAGTGCGCGGCATACAAGGAGTTCGCGAAGCCACCATCAGAATTGAAAATCCATTGACAGAATGGGCCTTTCTGGATGGGGTGGAACTCAAATGCGCCGTGGCACATGGATTGGTCAATGCCAAAAAAGTGATGGATTCAATCAAATCAGGCGAGTCGGATTATCACTTTGTGGAAATTATGGCTTGTCCGGGCGGTTGCCTTGGTGGTGGTGGCCAACCCATTCCGACCAATCCCGAAATCAGGAGAAAGCGATCAGAAGCTATTTATGCCGAAGATGCCGGAATGCCGATTCGAAAATCGCATCAGAATCCGGAAATCATCAAAATTTACAAGGATTTTCTGGAAAATCCCCTGAGTGAGAAATCGCATCACTTGCTTCACACGCACTATACGCCACGTGAAAGATTTTAATTTTAAAAGTCCGGTGTATGCCGGACTTTCTTATTTTTGATGGATGGAATATAAAGTTAACATGGTTAGTCCGCTGGGAAATCTGAGTTTAAAGGCAGATGGACAGGCAATAACCGAAATTTCATTTTCAGAAAACAATGCAGATCCGAAAAACTCCTGTGCTGTTCTGGAATCTTGTAAGGAGCAATTAACTGCTTATTTTTCAGGAAAGTTAATATCATTTGATCTGCCTTTAAATCCTGAAGGCACGGCATTTCAGCAAAGGGTTTGGGCTGAGTTGCTTAAAATTCCCTACGGAGAAACCATTACCTACATGGAATTGGCCATGAGACTTGGCGATGAAAAAGCGATCAGGGCTGTTGGAACAGCCAATGGACGAAATCCAATAGCCATTCTGATTCCCTGTCACCGGGTAATTGGTGCAGGAAATAAACTCACGGGATATGCCGGCGGAATCTGGCGCAAAAAAGCTCTGCTTGAACTTGAAATGCTGCACAATCCAAACAAACGAACTCTTTTTTAATGGATAATCCGGATAAATCACTGATTTTTGAAGCTTGCGTTGAAACTCTGGAAGATGCCTTGGCTGCTGAACAGCGCGGCGCCAACCGTATCGAATTGTGTTCTGCGCTTGATCAGGATGGATTGACGCCCTCACGGGAATTGACCAGACTTTGTGTTCAACATCTGACTATTCCAATCCGGGCTATGGTTCGTCCGAGGGCCGGTGGTTTTGTTTATTCCGTTACTGAAATCAGGCAAATGGAAAAACAAATTGAATTCTTTAAACAAGCCGGAGTGGAAGGAGTCGTTTTTGGACTCTTAACAGAACATGGCTCTATTGATATTGAAAACACCAGGCGTTTGGCCAGACTCGCCTATCCGCTGAAAGTCACTATTCATAAAGCTATTGATTATACCACCGAAATACTGAAATCCTTCCGTGAATTAAACCTGATTGATGGAATTACTTCTGTCCTGACTTCAGGAGGAATGGACACAGCATGGAACGGACGTTTTTTACTAAAGGAAATGCATGATTTACCTGAACGACGAATTTCAATTATTGCAGCCGGGAAAGTACTTCCGGAGAACAGAGTTCTGATTGCAGAATTTACCGGTATTACTGAATTACACGGCAAACGGATTGTGTGAAAAAAGATATGATTGCCATCTCAAAAGTCAAAATATGCCTTGCTTCGTCACCCCGAATTTATTTCGGGGTCAGACATTAAATCTTTCGGGATCCTGATTCAAGTTCAGGATGACTGGGAAAATGACTTTTGAGACAGCAACAGTTATTATAAATTACAGAAAAATTTCCGGTTTCGATTACTTCCAAAGGTCTTCTCCATAGGCAAATCCTTCGCGCATAGGCTCCTTGATGTAGGCATCCATTTCAGGATGATTGGTTACTTTCATGTTTGCGGCATCGTACTCGATGCGTGTGTTAAACCGCTGCGCCAAAACTCCCGTCAGCGACATCTCAACCAGTTTGGTGGCATAGTCGAAATTTGATCCGGGGATCGTTCCGTTTTTTATCGCTTCAGCCCATTCGCGCTGTGGATTTTCGTCAAATGTCCGGGGAATGGTTTGTGCCGGCAGATTTTTCTGAAATTCCTTCCATTCTTCGTCTTTCATTAACAATCTCGGACTGTTCGGTCTTCCCCCGGTCATCAGGCTTTTTTTATCGCCAACCATAATCATTCCGCTTCCGGGTAATTTTTCAAGATTCCATTCCGGACGATTTTCCGGTTTCAGTCCCCCTTCGTACCAACGCATCGTAACTGGTGTTTTATTTCCACGTGCAGGAAAATCCCAGCGAATAATGGCCTGATCGGATACAAATCCGGTATCCGGAACAGGAGTTTTAAACTCGGCTTCAACCACTGTGGGCATTCCTAAATCGAGTGACCAGAATGGTGCATCGAGGGTATGACAACACCAGTCGCCAAGTTCTCCATTACCAAAATCGAACCAGCTGCGCCAGGTTTTGGGTACGTATATTTCGTTATACGGACGGAAAGCAGCCGGTCCTACCCATAAATTCCAGTCCAGATGGGCAGGAACTGATTGTTCAACCGGAGGAAAACTGGCCGGTTTATTAAAATATTTTCCGGGACCAAAAGTTGGTCCGTCGAACCAGGCAATTACTTCAGTTACATTTCCCAAAAGTCCGGAATCATACCATTCTTTGATCAAACGAATACCGTTAGTTGCATGTCCCTGATTGGCCATTTGTGTTACAACTCCGTAGTGTTTGGCAGCTTTCTGGAGGGTTCGCAATTGCCAGATATTGTGAGCAAGCGGTTTTTCCACGATGACATGTTTTCCGAGTTGCATGGCTGCCATTGCTGCCGGAAAATGAGAATGATCGGGAGTACAAACCATAACCGCATCAATTTCCTTGTGCATTTGATCAAACATCAGCCTGTAATCCTTAAATCGTTTGGCATTCGGCATTATTTTAAATCCTTCTGCAGCACGATTTTCATCCACATCGCACAGTGCGACAATATTCTCGTTCCATTTGGGTTCTTTCTGGCGAATCATTTTGCTCCAGTTCGATTCACCTTGTCCTCCCACCCCAATAACAGCAATATTCAGTCGGTTGGAAGGAGAACAACTCATCAGGTTTGGGATAAAAAATGCGCCGGCGGACAGAATGGAGGCAGATTTAAGAAAATCTCTTCTGGTAGGTTTCATAGTTGGTAAATAAAAGGTTTAGGCTATAAATGTAGAAATTAATTACTTCAAATAATGTTTCGAGTCGCCCCATTCACCATAGCCAATTTCGCATCCGGCCAGTTCAATCCGGGCTTCCAGACAATTCCGGCATAATTCGGCATCCTCATCCAGACAGGGCTTATCTTCGTATAACTGGTATTCTTTCCGGTATTCGCAAGGTGTAAGGTTTGGCATCAGAATATTGGCTCCAATGGTTAAAGCCTTTTCCCGTCCGGAAGGATCAATTGCCTGCAAGGCCGTTGCTGCGGCAATATTGATATCGGGCATGAGCAACCTCAAAGTAGCAATCATTTTCAGCGATAAATCGAATCTTTCCATTTTTGATTGGAGATCCTTTCTGAAATTGTATAACGGAGTATTTTCATGTTCTATATATGGACCCATGCCAACCATATCCACGTCCATTCTTTTTAAAAAGAGCAAATCATTCGCTAAATCTTCCACCGACTGGAACGGCAATCCAATCATGACTCCGGTACCTACCTGAAATCCGGCAGTTTTTAAATCATTCAGAGCCTGAATGCGGTTTTCAAAACGGTGAAAATCATTATCAGGATGGATCTTCCGGTACAATTCCGGATTGGAACTTTCGATTCGCAATAAATAGCGGTGAGCTCCGCTTTCGCGCCATTGACAGTATGTTTCGAGTGTTTGCTCGCCACACGATAGGGTGATTCCCAATTCCCCTTTTGACATTTCCTTGATTTTCCTGAGCAAGCCATCGACCCGCTGAATAAAGTGAGGTGAACTTAATTCTCCTGACTGTAAAACGACTGATCCGAACCGGTTTTGCCAGGCAAAACGGCAGGCATCCAGAATTTCGACATCGGTAGCCTCATATCTTATTACTTTTTCGTTGCTTTTCCGGATTCCGCAGTACAGACAATCCTTGGAGCAAATATTCGAAAATTCAATTAGTCCCCGAAAAAAGACTTTATTCCCAACGATTTCAAGCTTAACCGCTTGGGCACGCTGAAAGAGTTGCGTCCGCTCCTCACCTTCAGAAAGCAGCAGCCGGATTAATTCTTCCTGATTAAACTCTGTATTTTGCAGTGTTTCAATAAAATTTTTCATGTGTTGCGAAGATACAAAATTTGAAATGAGACTGGTGTGGTGATATAAAATCTGTGCTTCTCCTATTAAATCAGAAATATTTAAACTTATGAATATAGTGTAGTGTTATAGATTCGACTAATAATTAAATTATTTCCGATGTTAAATAAACCCGGAATACGATTGTTAGTTAGAACTTACTAACTATATTTGATTCATGGAAAAACTTGTCGAAATCATTGCAAAACTTTCGCTTGAAATTGGCCGGATGGAAGAATCAGCCAAGGAACAATTTAACTTCAACGAACTGACGCTTACCCAGATGAATTACCTGGAAACGATCAATAATCTTCAAAATCCAAATCTGACAGAGCTGGCTGTTGAAATGAAACTGACCAAACCAACAGTCAAAGTAGCCATCGACAAGCTGATTGAAAAGGATTTCATTTACCGTGTGAAGTCGGATGAAGACCGCCGGAGTGCACATTTACATCTTACCGTCAAGGGAAAAGTGATCAATCACATGCACGATTTTGCCCACAAGCAAATGGCTGAACTGATTTCCGAAAAATTGGATCAGTCTGAATTGAACCTCCTCGAAAAGTTGTTCGAAAAGGTATTCCAGAAATCATAAAAAATTTATCCATATAGTTAGAATACTCTAATCAAATCATTCAGAATTATGTCTATCGATCTAAAATCGGAGAAATTCCGCGGATTAAATGAAGATTCTGTAAAAGAAAAAATCAGAACCGAAGGATACAACGAATTGCCTTCATCAAAGCCAAAAAATTTTCTGGCAATGGCCTGGGGCGTGGTTAAGGAACCCATGTTTTTGCTGTTGGTCGCCTGCGGAACACTTTATCTGATTTTAGGTGACATTCAGGAAGGAATCATGCTGCTTGGTTTTGTATTCGTAATTATGGGAATCGAATTTTACCAGGAAAAGAAAACGGAAAAAGCTCTCGATGCATTGAAAGATCTGGCCAGTCCTCGAGCTTTAGTCATCCGTGAAGGTGTTGAACGACGAATTGCCGGCCGTGAAGTTGTGACCGAAGATCTGGTAATTTTACAGGAAGGCGATCGTGTTCCGGCTGATGCCACCGTTTTGTTCTCGGTTAATCTGATGGCCGACGAATCCTTGTTGACAGGCGAATCTGTCTCTGTGCGCAAAACGGAATGGAATGGTTTCGATCAGAATACACAACCCGGAGGCGATGATCTTCCATTTGTTTATTCAGGATCAATGATCGTTCAGGGCAACGGGATTGTAAAAGTTACTGCTACAGCTTCAAATACTGAAATCGGCAAGATCGGGAAAGCGCTTGAATCGGTTGAGGAAGAACCAACCAAACTGAAGACTGAAATGGCCATTTTGGTTAAACGACTTGCGATCATTGGAATCTCCTTGTGTGCATTGGTTATTTTGGTTTTTACTTTAACACGGGGTGATCTGCTGAAAGGGTTTCTTGCCGGAATAACACTGGCCATGGCCATGTTACCTGAAGAGTTTCCGGTAGTATTGACCGTTTTCATGGCTTTGGGAGCCTGGCGAATGTCCAAAAAAAATGTGCTGACCCGAAAGCCTTCAGCTGTGGAAACACTGGGTTCAGCCACAGTTTTATGTACCGATAAAACGGGTACACTCACCAAAAATAAAATGACCGTTACTCAATTGTTTAATGGTTCCGATTTCTTTACGGTGAACAAATGCTCCAAATTTCCGGAAGAATTTCACGAAATTATTGAATATGGAATTTTATCGAGTCAAACAAATCCGTTTGATCCGATGGAAAGAGCCATTACTAACATGGGCGAAGTGTATTTAAAAAACACGGATCACATTCACGTTGATTGGCAAATGGTGAAAGAATATCCTCTTTCAAAGGAATTACTGGCCATGTCAAGGGTTTTTACTGATGCACAACAAAGCCGGCAAACGATTTCAACCAAAGGAGCACCTGAAGCAATTTTCGATCTGTGTCACTTATCAGGACAAAACAAGCAAAAGATGGAGGACGCTGTTGCAAAGCTTGCCTCTCAGGGATTACGGGTGCTTGGTGTGGCCCGCGCTATTGTCGGCAATGGAAGTCTTCCGGAAATTCAGCATGATTTTGATTTTGAATTTGTCGGTTTGATTGCGTTGTCAGATCCAATCAGGGAGGAGGTTCCCATCGCTGTTCAGGAATGTTACCAGGCCGGAATAAGGGTAATCATGATAACAGGCGACTATCCGGTTACGGCCATGAACATTGCCCGCGAAATTGGACTTAAAAACCATCAGGTCTCTATTAGCGGACCGGAATTGAGTGTAATGACCGAAGATGAATTGTGTGAACGCATCAGGGAGGTGAATGTTTTTGCACGTGTTGTGCCTGAACAGAAACTGAAAATCGTGAATGCGCTCAAGCGAAATGGCGAAATTGTTGCCATGACTGGTGACGGTGTGAATGACGCCCCCGCCTTAAAAGCTTCAAACATTGGCATTGCCATGGGCGAAAAAGGAACCGATGTTGCCAGAGAAGCCTCTTCGCTGGTATTGATGGACGATAATTTTGCATCGATTGTGGGAGCGGTAAAAATGGGACGCCGCATCTTTGACAACCTTCAAAAAGCTTTGGGATACATTTTTGCCATCCATGTTCCCATTGCCGGATTATCCTTGATTCCCGTATTCTTTGCCAATCTGCCTTTATTGCTTTGGCCGGTCCATATTGTTTTCCTTGAACTGATTATCGATCCGGCCTGCTCTATTATTTTTGAAGCAGAACAGGAAGAAAAAAACGTTATGAGTCGTCCTCCCAAAGACATCAATGAACCGTTTTTTGGTGCAAAAAAAATCTGGCTGAGCTGTTCTCAGGGAATTGGCATACTGGTGGTTGTTTTTGCGGTTTACTTTTTTGGATTGCGCATGAATTTTTCCGAACAAGAAGTTCGTGCGCTGGCATTTACTACGCTCATTGCAGCAAACATTGCTGTCATTCTTTCGAACCGTTCGTGGACACGCAATATTTTCCAGATTCTGCGGACTTCCAATAAAACCGTGAAATATGTAGTTGGCGGTGCTGCCTTTTTCCTGATTTTGGTACTGAATGTGCCTTTCCTTTTGAATCTTTTTCAGTTCGAAAAAATCAGTCTGAATGAAGCGCTGGCATGTGTCGCACTTGGATTTTCAAGTATAATCTGGTTCGAGTTGTATAAAGTAATGAATCACCGAACCAGCCAAATCTGATTCGATACGGCTAATTATTTTCCTTGGTTTGATTGAAAAATTCGGTATAGCGCTCAACAATTTTTTTCGCTATTTCGTCAATGGTAAATCCTGTTGTATCCAGAACCAGGTCATAATTGCTTAGATCGCCGCAATCCACACCATAGATTGCTTTAAACCGTTTGTCTTCGGCAGCTCTGCGTTCCAGAAGATTTAAGGATTTCTGATAGGCGTCCTCAATCAATGGTTCGCCCTCGCGCTGATTGTCGGCAATAACCCTTTGGGCTGCAACAATCGGATCAACCGTCAGGTAGATTTTAAAAGACTTTCGAATGAAATGCCAGGCCATTCTCGAATCAAGTATAAAAGGATCGGGTACATCGTTTAATTTTATAACCTGATCATCGATGTATTTGTCAATATCCAGATTATTTTCAGAAAAATAATTCAGTTCCAAAGTATTCAAGCCCTTTTCTTTGGCAATTTGTCTTTGGATGACACCGGTTGAAAAATAGTTGAAGTTGAGCATTTTGCAGAGCACTTTTGCTACGCTGCTTTTTCCGCTTCCAAGGTCACCGGTAATGGTAATATCAAGTTTGGCCATTTCTTTCTTTGAATTTGACGGCAAAGATATGTTTTTTACTGAAACTGAATTTTCACACTCGCTTCATATAATAATACTTCCATAAGTTTTGTGATTCGGCTGCCAATCATTCAGGTTTCACCATTGGAACAAACCTGACCGGAATAATTCTTTCCCTCTTGATTCCGGTTTTCATTTTAGTAACTACAATTAAATCCTGATAATATTTTCCGACCGGAAGCACCATAATTCCATCAGGTTTTAACTGATCAACCAATGTTTGTGGAATTTCGGGAGGAGCAGCCGTGATGATAATTCGGTCAAAAGGAGCATGTTCAGGCCAGCCTTTGTATCCGTCGTCACATTTGGCAACTACGTTTGTATAGCCAAGTTGCTTTAAATGGAGACTCGCCTCATCAGCCAGTTTTTTAACCAGCTCAATTGTATAACAGGTATCAACCAACTGAGCCAGCACAGCAGCCTGATAACCCGATCCGGTGCCTATTTCCAGCACTTTTTCATGGCCTTTCAGTTGGAGTAATTCGGTCATGATGGCCACAATAAATGGTTGCGAAATGGTTTGACCTTCCCCTATGGGCAAAGGTCCATCCCGATAAGCTTCCAGTCTTAAATTTTCAGGAATAAATAAGTGGCGCGGGGTATTTTCCATTACCTGAAGGACATTCTGATCAACAATTCCCCTCGAAATCAATTGGCCTCTTACCATTTTTTTAGCCTCCTTTCTCCACTGAGAATTAGCTTCGTCATCTGAAAGAAACATATTTTTTGAATTGTGAATAGTATCTTTTCCCTGATCCTGTTGAGCCGATGAACAAGAAACAGTCATTAACATCAGTATGAAAAATAATCTGAACCAGTTGAATGCGTTAATACCTATGAGTTTATTTTTTTCCATTGACGCGAATGATTTACAAACCGTTCAGACTCCGAAATAACAGGGAATTATACGAATCTCAGAGCATTTTGTGACTTTCTGTCAATGGATTAGCATCGGTAATAATAACAAAGACCAAATATTTGATACTGGCAAATGGAGAACAATACAAAATTAATTTCCCGTGTTTGCCAAAAAGCACTGAACGAATACAAACACAGACAGAAAATGTATCTTATCATTCGAAAAAAATAAATATATTTGGCGGCTGAAAAAGATTTTATGCATTTTAAGAAATACATATCCAATAGTTTTATCATACGCCTGAGTTTGCTGGTTGCCCTAATTGCAGCAGCAGCCGTATTTGATATGTATCACTCTTCCAATCTGAAACTTGCCGATAAAATCAGAAAAATACCGGTGTCTGATGAAACGGAAACCAATAAAACTTTTGTTTGTACCCAGATCCCAAATTTCAATCTGAAAACTCAGGGATCAGAATTTTCAGTCCGTTTTCGTTTTGCCTGCACTCAGGATAAATTTTTATTGAAATATTACAATTTAAGGACCTTTCAGCTGATGAAAGCTGAAGCTTTAAGTTCATCATTCCCTATTTTGAATTCGTTTCATTACCTGCCATTTAACCAGGTTTTGTACGCAAGTCCCGACGACACTCCTCCTTTAGTTTAATTTCCGGTTAGCCCGTTTCAGGGGAAAATGTGCCACTAAAATACCTGCCAAATGAAAAAGGCAGCGTATTATTCTGCACTGAAAAACAAATAATTATCACATACATCCAGTAATAATCAAATTAAAATCTACAAAATGCAAAACAAAGGTGCAATTAGACTTTTTGCGATACTCCTTGGTTTGATTTGCGTTTATCAGCTCATGTTTACCTTTAAGGCAAACCAGGTTGAGAAAGCAGCCAAAGTATATGCAAAAGGAGACAAACAAAAGGAAATGACTTATCTTGACTCCATGTCGAGCGAAGTGGTTTACAACCTGATCGGTCTCCGCAAATACACATTTAAAGAAGTAAAAGCCCTCGAGCTTGGTCTTGGACTTGACTTACAGGGCGGTATGAACGTTACGCTCGAAGTTTCAGTAGTTGACCTGATCAAATCACTGTCAGGCTTCAGTAAAGATTCAACCTTTACCCAAGCGATCAAGTTAGCGAAGGATAAACAGAAAAACAGTCAGGAAGACTTCGTAACCCTTTTTGGTAAATCCTTCGAAGAAATTTCTCCGAATGCCAAACTGGCTTCTATTTTCAATACCCTTGATTTAAAAGACAAAGTCAAATACAACTCAACCAATAAAGAAGTATTGGATGTTTTGCAGAAAGAAACCAAAGTTGCCATCGACAACTCTTTCAACATCATCCGTACCCGTATTGACCGTTTTGGTGTGGCTCAGCCAAACATTCAGCAGCTTCAGACTGCCGGTCGTATTCTGGTTGAATTACCCGGAATTGATGATCCAAAACGTGTAAGAAAACTGTTGCAGGGAACTGCAAATCTCGAATTCTGGGAAACCTATGACAACAGCGAAGTGTACCAGTATTTGGCACAGGCAAACCAGAAATTAGTTGAGATTCAGGCTGTAAAATCTGCAACAACCACTACTTCTGCCGACACGACAGCCAATGCTGATAACAAAGACACAAAAAACAGTTTATTAAGCGAGTTAGATAAAAGTGCCAATAAGGATTCTTCTTCGGTAAATAAAAATGCCGATATGGCCAAACAGTATCCATTGTTCTCCGTTTTATCACCCAGCGCAACTCCTGACGGTAAATTATATCCCGGAGCTGCAGTTGGTACATCTCACTTTAAAGATACAGCTACAGTAAACAAATATCTGAAATTAGACCAGGTAAAGGCTTTGATGCCCCGCAACTTAGCATTCAGATGGACAGCCAAAGCTATCGATAAAGAAGAAAAATTCTTCCGTTTAGTTGCCATTAAAGTTACCAGCCGCGATGGAAAAGCTCCACTTGAAGGCGATGTGATTACTGATGCACGTCAGGATTATGCCGATATGGGCAGCCGTCCGGAAGTTAGCATGAGCATGAACAGCGAAGGCGCTAAAGTTTGGGCCCGTTTAACCAAAGACAATGTAGGCAAATCAATTGCGATTGTTCTCGATGGTTATGTTCGTTCCTTCCCCAATGTCACCCAGGAAATTACAGGTGGACGTTCATCAATCACCGGATTGGAAAGCATTGAAGAAGCAAAGGATTTGGCCAACATTCTGAAATCGGGAAAGATGCCTGCTCCAGCAGTAATTATTGCTGAAGAAGTTGTAGGACCATCATTGGGACAGGAAGCAATCAACAGTGGTTTCTGGTCATTCGGTATCGCATTTATGCTGGTTCTTGGATATATGTTGTTCTTCTATAGCCGTAAGGCAGGTATGGCAGCAAACGTAGCTTTAATTGTAAACGTTTTCTTCCTGATTGGGGTTCTCGCTTCAATTGGTGCTGTTTTAACTCTGCCTGGTATCGCAGGTATCGTATTGACCATGGGTATGGCCGTTGACGCCAACGTATTGATCTATGAACGTGTCGAGGACGAAATGATAGCCGGAAAATCAGTCCGGCTCGCTGTTACTGATGGTTTTAACGCTGCCTATTCGGCCATTATCGACGGTCAGGTAACGACTTTATTAACCGGTATTGTACTTTATATGTTTGGTTCAGGTCCAATCAGAGGATTTGCAACTACCCTGATTATCGGTATTCTTACCTCTCTGTTCACATCCATCTTTATTACACGTTTGATTTTCGAGCGTCAGTTAAGCAATAACAAGGATATTACATTTACAACTAAGCTTACAAAAAACTGGTTGCGTCATGTAAAAATTCCGTTCATCGAAAAAAGGAAAATTTTCTATTCCATTTCCGGAGTATTGATCGTTTTATCATTGATTTCATTTTTTGTTCGCGGTTTCGATAGAGGTATTGATTTTAAAGGGGGTCGTACTTATGTCGTACGTTTTGATAAAGATGTTCGGGTGGATGATGTAAAAGCAGCATTAGCTCCAATTTTCAACTCAACTCCTGACGTAAAAACTTACGGAAATTTAAACCAGGTGCGTATTACCACCGGGTACAAGATTGAAGAAAACACTGCAGAAATTGACAACCAGGTGGAAGAACTGTTGTACCAGGGACTTAAAAAAGCAAATTTTATTGGTGATGTATCCGCTGATACTTTCAGTAAGGTGAACTTAAAAAGTACGCAAAAAGTGGGACCAACCATCTCGGATAAATTGACTAAAGATGCTATTCTGGCTGTATTTTTCTCATTGGTTTTGATCTTCCTTTACATTCTGGTGCGATTCGACAGCTGGCAATATGGATTGGGTGGTGTTGTTTCACTGGCACACGATGCCATCCTTACCATGGGAGCCTTTTCGTTGTTGTATGGCTTCCTGCCATTCTCACTCGAAATAGATCAGGCATTTATTGCGGCTGTGTTGACCGTAATCGGATACTCCATCAACGACACGGTAATTATTTATGACCGTATCCGTGAATACAGGCACATCTATCCAAAACGTGGATTGGCTGAAACCATGGATCATGCGATGAATTCAACACTGCGTCGTACATTCAGTACTTCGTTAACCGTGTTGATCGTGTTGTTTGCCATCTTCATTTTTGGCGGAACTTCCATCAAAGGATTTACGTTTGCCCTTCTGATCGGTATTGGCGTCGGAACTTATTCTTCAGTATTTAATGCTGCACCAATTGTTTACGATACCATTCGTAAAACAAAAGGAATTGCCAACAAAAAAGTATAATTCAATAGCCAAAAAATAATCCTGAAGCAGGGATTTCGTCAGCTGAAACGCTGATGAAATTCCTGTTTCATTATTTTACTGACCCGTACTTTTTTTATCAATCAGGATATCCGAGATGGAAAGTATTCCCTTAAGTTTACGATCATTAATAAGGATGTCTTGCCTTTTTTGCTGAACTAGTTTGTATATTTGCTAAAAATTTTCAGGCCAACTTATTAATATTTTAAATATGGGTGGAGGAGAGATAGTACTAATCATTTTTGTAGCCTTGTTGTTTTTTGGATCCAAAGCAATACCTGACATTGCCAAAACACTGGGCAAAGCCATGCGCGAATTTCAAAAAGCAACCAACGAAATAAAAAGGGAAATTAATGAAAGCGGCGGGGGTTTGGGCGATGAAATTGGTAGCATCAAATCTACTGTTCAAAATATACGCAGCGACATTCAGGAAGGTATAAAAAAACATACGGAGGATGTTCAGACAGATTTCAAAGACATTAGCAGCGACATAAATAAAAGTACTGAAAATGTCGTCAATGAGGTTCGAACCGGAACAGATCACCTTACCGGGACTGTAAATCAAGAATTGATAAATGACCCTGCACCGGTCAAACCAACTGTAAAAGAAGACACCAATTTCAGCATTTAAGATTCTCAACGATTGATCAAAGTCGAAAATATAAAAAAGTCGTTTGGTGAACTTCAGGTATTGAAGGGAATTGATCTGGAAGTACCTGCCGGAAAACTATATTCGATTGTTGGGCCAAGTGGAGCAGGAAAAACCACTCTCCTGC
>Ga0209261_10000162_pt1 | contig 17644 bp, 19 predicted proteins | sample DOMMetBare1Fresh_FD_187470 | JGI IMG/M metagenome (GOLD analysis project Ga0209261, IMG submission 187470) | Wetland sediment microbial communities from St. Louis River estuary, USA, under dissolved organic matter induced mercury methylation -... | ecosystem: Environmental > Aquatic >...
GCCCCCTCAGGCCCTGCCCCTGCGACGATCTCATGCACGCCCCTTTGATGCCCGCGTCATTGGAATGATCCGATGCGGCGAAGGTTACTGAAATTCATCCACACGAAGAACGCCTTGCCGACGATGTTCTCGTCCGGGACGAAGCCCCAGAACCTGGAGTCCTGCGAATTGTCGCGGTTGTCGCCCATCATGAAATAGTGCCCTGCGGGAACCTTGCACACTACGCCCTCGGCCGAGTAGCGGCAGTTCTGGGCGTTGGGAAAACTGCGCGAGTCGCCGCCATAGTAGGCCTGCCGCTTCGGATCGACCAGGATCCTGTGCTGGATGTCGCCGAGGGCTTCGTTGAACTGCGGCGCGTAGCGCAGCGAGTCCTCGTCGTAGTAGTCGCCCAGTGGCTGCAGATCCACCGGTTTGCCGTTGATCGTCAGGCGCTGGCCAAGGTAGGCGATCTCGTCGCCGGGCACGCCGACCACGCGCTTGATGTAGTCGACCCGCGGATCCACCGGGTAGCGGAACACCATCACGTCGCCGCGTCGAGGATCGTGATTCGCGACGATCTTCTTGTTGATCACCGGCAGGCGAACGCCGTAGTGGAATTTGTTCACCAGGATGAGATCGCCGACCAGCAGGGTGGGCACCATCGATCCCGATGGGATCTTGAACGGCTCGAACAGGAACGATCGCAGCAGGAACACCGCCAGGATCACCGGGAACAGCCCCGCGGTCCAGTCGAGCCACCAGGGCTGCGCCAGGATGCGCTCCTTGGCCGAATCGACGTCGCCGTCGACCTTCGCGATGCCCATCTTCGCCAGTTCGGCGCGGCGCTGCGCGTCCTGCGTCTCGAGCGCCGCGGCCGCAGCCTCCCGCGCCGGTTTGAACCGAAATCGCTCGGCCAGCCAGTAGCCCAGGGTCACCACGGTGAGCACGAACAGCAGCAGCGAGAAGTTCCCGATCCAGCGATCGGTGTACCAGCCGCCCAGGTAAACGGCCAATGCGACGTACAGGACCGCGGTCAGTGCACTCATGGGGTGGAGATCACGCTTGAATGAATTGGGGGGATGATGGTTGGAGAAGGCCGGAGCAGCCGTGGCGTGCCGACTCAGTCGTCGACCTGCAGGATGGCCAGGAACGCCTCCTGCGGCACCTCGACCGTTCCGATCTGCTTCATGCGCTTCTTGCCGGCCTTTTGCTTTTCGAGCAGCTTGCGTTTGCGGGTGATGTCACCCCCATAGCATTTTGCCAGCACGTTCTTGCGCAGCGCCTTGACGTTTTCGCGGGCGATGATGTTCGCGCCGATGGCCGCCTGAATCGCCACGTCGTACATCTGGCGCGGGATGATCTTGCGCATCTTGGCGACCACCTCCCGGCCGCGAAACTGGCTCTGGCCGCGGTGCAGAATGATCGACAGCGCGTCGACGCGGTCGCCGTTGATCAGGATGTCGACCTTGACGACGTCGCCAGCGCGGTATTCCTTGAATTCGTAGTCCATCGACGCGTAGCCGCGCGACACCGACTTCAGCTTGTCGAAGAAGTCGAGCACGATCTCCGCCAACGGCAGCTCGTAGGTCAGGTGCACCTGGCGCCCGTGGTACGACATGTGGATCTGCACGCCGCGCTTCTGGTTGGCCAGCGTCATCACCGGGCCGACGCTGTCCTGCGGCATGTACAGGTGCACGGTGACGATCGGCTCGCGGATCTCGCGGATGCGGCCCGGATCGGGCAGCTTCGAGGGGTTCTCGACCTTCAGCACCGTGCCGTCGTTGAGTTCGACCTCGTAGACCACCGACGGCGCGGTGGTGATCAGGTCCTGATCGAATTCGCGTTCCAGCCGCTCCTGCACGATCTCCATGTGCAGCAGGCCGAGGAAGCCGCAGCGGAAGCCGAAGCCCAGCGCCTGGCTGACCTCGGGCTCGAAGCGCAACGAGCTGTCATTGAGCTTGAGTTTGTCGAGTGCGTCGCGCAACGACTCGTACTCGCTGGCTTCGGTGGGATACAGCCCCGCGAACACCTGCGGCTGGATCTCCTTGAAGCCCGGCAGCGGCTCGGTGGCGGGACCGGCGTTGTTGGGCAGCTTCTTCTCCAGCGTGATCGTGTCGCCGACCTTGGCGTGGTGCAGTTCTTTGATGCCCGCAATGATGAAGCCGACCTCCCCGGCCCTCAGGATGTCTCGCGGCTGCGACTTCGGCGTGAACACGCCGAGCGATTCCACGCCGTAGCAGACGTCGGTGGCCATCAGCCGGATGCGCTCTCCCTTGGCCAGCGAGCCATCGACAACCCGCACCAGCATGACGACACCCACGTAGTTGTCGAACCAGCTGTCGATGATCATGGCCCGCGGAGGCCCATCGGGCTTGCCGCGCGGCGCCGGCATGCGGTGGATCACCGCTTCCAGGATGTCGTCGAGCCCCATGCCGGTCTTCGCCGAACAGGGGATCGCCTGGCTGGCATCGATGCCGATCACGTCCTCGATTTCCGACTTGGCGTTCTCGGGATCGGCCTGCGGCAGATCCATCTTGTTGAGCACCGGCACGACCTCGACGTGCAGGTCGAGCGCGGTGTAGCAGTTGGCCACCGTCTGTGCCTCGACGCCCTGGCTGGCGTCGACCACCAGCAACGCTCCCTCGCAGGCCGACAAGGACCGGCTGACTTCGTAGCTGAAGTCCACATGGCCGGGTGTGTCGATCAGATTCAGCTGATACACCTGTCCGTCGCGGGCCGTGTACTGCAGCGCGGCCGTCTGTGCCTTGATGGTGATGCCGCGCTCGCGTTCGAGATCCATCGAATCGAGCACCTGCTCTTCCATCTCGCGGTCGCTGAGTCCGCCGCAGCGCTGGATGATCCGATCAGCCAGGGTGCTCTTGCCGTGGTCGATGTGGGCAATGATGGAGAAGTTGCGGATGTGGTCCATGCGGTCAGATCGTCGTCGCGCGGCCGACGGCTACAGCGGCGGCGCCGCTGCGGTGGAGGCTCATATCGCGAAGCGATGTGAAGGCCCGAAGGGCCGCGCCGCAACCAAAAAAAAGGCACGTCGAAAAGATGACGCGCCTTCCAACAAAACGTATGGCAACTGCTTGTTGGGACTTCATTGTAGCTAAAAGCACCCGGCGGAAACCCGCGCCAATGCTTGTTTTCCGCTCGTTGCAGGGTACCAACAGCAAAAAGTCATCAACAGCTTATCAACAGGTCGTTTAGCGAGTTGCTCCTCATCAACGCCGGTGCCTAATGCACCTGTGCAGCATCCATAAACGAAGAAGCGAACGCTCGATTCTATCTGCCGATGACTTCAATCGTGACCTGAGCATTCGGAGCAAGAACTCACTTACGGAGCGTCGAAAGGTCGAGGCTTCGGCCAGCGCAGCCTCGGACGATCGGCCAGGGGCGGTCCGGCTATCACCATGTGGAAAGACCCCGCGGCGGCGTCGCGTGCCGCGGGCTTCACAGTTCTCTCGCGGATCAACGGCCAGGCCGGATGACCAGATAGTTGACGAATTCGCCGCGTCTGACCATCACGCTTACGGCGCGCGCCTTTTCGACCTTGGCCGCGACCGCGAAGAACTGTTTGACATCGGCGATTTCGGTGTTGTCGATCGCGAGAATCACATCGCCTTCGCGCATGCCGGCCTTTGCTGCCGCACCATCGGCCGCATCGACCCGCACCCCGTTGCGCACCTTCAGCTCACGCTTCTGAGCATCGGTCAGATCGCTGACCGACAACCCGAGCGCCGTCTTGGCCGGCGGGCTGGAGGCGCCCGGTTCAGCCTGAGCACGCTTCGTCGGACGATCGGCCTCGAATTCGCCAACGACCACCGTGACGTCGCGGGTCGCGCCGCGTCGGAACAACTGCAGCGGAGTGCGGCTGCCGGGTTTGGTGGCACCGATGATGCGCGGCAGATCGCCGGACTTCTCGACGGGCTTGCCGTCGACCTTGACGATGATGTCGCCCGCCTCGACGCCGGCCTTTTCCGCCGGGCTACCGGCCTCCACGCCCTGCACCAGGGCGCCGTTGGGCTTGCCCAGCCCGATGGATTCGGCCACCTCCTTCGTCACCGGCGCGATCGTGACGCCGATCCGCCCGCGAATCACCCGCCCGTTCGTGCGCAACTGGTCGGCGACGCGGATGGCCTCGTCGATGGGAATCGAAAACGAGATGCCCATGAATCCACCGGATCGGCTGTAGATCTGCGAGTTGATGCCGACCACCTCGCCGCGCATGTTGATCAGCGGTCCGCCCGAATTGCCGGGGTTGATGGCCACGTCGGTTTGAATGAACGGCAGAAAATCGCCGGTGTCGCGTTGCTTGGCGCTGACGATGCCTGCGGTCACCGTGTTCTCCAGGCCGAAGGGCGAGCCGATCGCCATGACCCATTCGCCGACCTTCAAGCGACTCACGTCACCGATCTTCACCGCCGGCAGGCCGCTGGCGTCGATCTTGACCACCGCGACGTCGGTGCGCTTGTCGGCGCCGACGATGCGCGCCTTGAACTCGCGCTTGTCGGTCAGTGTCACCAACACCTCGTCGGCTCCGTCGACCACATGGGCGTTGGTCAGGACGAATCCGTCGGTGCTGAGGATGAAGCCGGAACCCACGCCGCGCTGTTGCGGTTCGTCATCGCCGCCCCTCGGTCCGCGCCGCGGGTCCGGACGGTTCGGCAACGGAATGCCGAAGCGCCGAAAGAACTCCTCCATGCTGGGATCGATCTCGGCCACGCCGCTCGCGCGACCGCGCTCGAGGGTGCGGATGTTCACCACCGATGGGCTCCACTTCTCGGCCAATTCGGTGAAGTCCGGCAGCTCGCGCGTCTGGGCGCTCACCAGGGAGGGCGCGCCGACGCCCATCAGGCCGGCCCACAGCACGACGGCTGCGAGCGTGCGTCGGCGCACATCGGCCGTCGAAGTCATTACAAGAGCAGGCATATCGATCCTCTTGGTTGTCGTTTCAGACCGCGGCTGCGGCCACCATCATCAAACCGAAATTCGAAGGCTTGGCCCGGCTATCACGGCCGGCGGTCCAGCGAGGCAGCGAACAGCTGCAGCGTCGCCATCGGCACGTCGCCCATCGCGGTGATCCACCAGGAACCGACACGGTTCATCAAGGTATGCGTGGCACCGAGGCTCGTCGCCACCGGCTTGTGCCGCTGCGCGTCGAACGGCTCGACGAAGAGTGACACGTGGGTCATGCCATCGGAGAACACCGCCTGCAGCACCTGGGCATCTGTCGCGGTCACTGATTCATGGGCCGCGGTCAGCGGACGCTTGACGCAACTCACCAGCTTGAACCCCGGCACCGTGCGGGCCAGGTTCCAGCCCTCCGCGTCGAGCTGAGTGCGGACCACCGACGGGCGGACGACGCGATAGCCGTCCAGTTTTCGCATCGGCGACAACACCGCCTCGGGCTGCGCCTTGCCTCCGATGGCGACATCGGAGAACGCCGCTGACTCCAGCACCTCACCTTTGCTTCCCAGGATGTCGGCGCGCAACAGCAGGCCGCTGCTCTGATCGGCCCACAGGCGCTGAGCAAATCGATGGCCGTCTCGCGGCTTCAACAGCAACACCTGCGCCTCGTGCCCGGCCATGCGCTCGGTGCCGAGCAGACGCAGATCGTAGGCGTCCTGCGCGCGCACATCGCCGCCGGGCAACGCCGGGAATTCGGCTGCCGCATCACGCTGCTCGATCACGGCCACGCGCGCACGCGGCCACAGGGTTTGCGTGAGATCATTGTGGCGAAACACCTGACGCATCTCACCGTCGAGCACATCGACCCGCTCGTAGCGTTGCTTGCCCTCGCAGTAGTGCGCCACGCGTGAACTCGACACCACTCCGGCCGCGTTGAACACCAGTGTGCCCTGGTAGTTCCGTGTCTGCGCAGCCTGCCTGACCCGCGCCAACCAACTGGAAGCGTCCGTCGGCGGGTCGGAAGCGGCCGTGGCTTGAGCCATCGCCGCAAGGCCTTGGCAGGCCGCGGCGAGGGCCATGCCAAGTCGAAACCAGCCACCCGCGTTCTGCGGCGGCCTCATCTGCCTTCCAGCACGAGGGTGTCCACGCTGCGCACGACCGTTCCCGGCATCTGCAGCGACGCACCCGCCGCGCCCTGCCGATGGGCTGCCAGGTATCGATCGAGGCGGGCGTCGCGAATCAACTGCCCGCTGACCAAACGAACCTGCGGTTCGGCTGCGGCTGCGGGGAGCGCCGCCGACGCGCGGGCTGCGGCCATACGCTGATCGGCGCCGCCGGAGCCCGCTCCGGTGCCAAGAGGCCCCAGCGCGGACAGCGTCAGCGCTACGGCGCCGACACCGGCCGCCACTGCCATCGGCCCGATCCATACCGGCATGCGGCGCGGCGCGGCCTCGGGTGCAAGATGGTGGACCGGCTCGCGTGCCAGGCGATCGCGCACCGAGCGCAGGAACGCGGCATCGCGGCTCGTGTTGACGACCAGTTCCTCGGACCGCATCGCGTCGCCGATGAGCTGGTATTCATGCCATCGGGTACGAAGCTCGCCCGCACCGCTCCACCGGGCGAGGCAACGTGCTTGTTCGTCCGAACTTGCCTCGCCATCGACCATCGACGACAGCACTTCCCACGATTCGCCTTGCTTGTCAGGACCGTCTTCAGACATCGCAATCTCCAGCATTCCATCGCTCACGTCGCGCCCGCCGCATTCGCCGGGACATCACCATCGCTCATCCTCGCGCGTCCCCAGCAACGGGCGCAGCTTGGCTGCGATCGCTTCGCGGGCACGAAAGATCCGCGATCGAACCGTACCAATCGGGCAATTCATCACATCCGCGATCTCTTCATAGCTCAAGCCTTCGATCTCCCGCAGCGTGACTGCTTGACGAAGGTCATCGGACAAGGCGTCGATGGCCGCGTTCACGGTGGCGGCAATTTCCTTGCTCGCCAACACCGCCTCGGGAGTTTCGCCATGGCTTAGTTCAGTCTCGACCCGGGAAGTTTCGTCGTCGTCCTCCCGGCTCGCGCGCGCCGATTCGGTGATCACCGGATCGCGCTTGAGTTCCACCAGCATCTTCTTCGCGGTGTTGACGGCGATCCGGTACAGCCAGGTGTAGAAGGCGCTGTCACCCCGGAACTGCGGTAATGCCCGATAGGCGCGGATGAAACTCTCCTGCGCCACGTCCTGCACCAGATCGGTGTCGCGAATCATGCGCCCGATCAGGCGTTCGATGCGCCGCTGGTACTTGACCACCAGCATTTCGAAGGCGCGCACGTCGCCCTGCTTGGCTCGATCGACAAGCGCCCGATCGGCATCGTCTGCACTCATTGCCGCCGCGCCTGCGCCTGGCCTCGGGGTACGCCGGCCTGAGCCGGGCGGTACAACGCGGCGCGCATGTCGTGCCAGGTCGAGCCGGCCTGCGCCGGATCCGCAACGAACCATCGCTCCAGCTTCGATTCGTCCGATCGGAATCGCAGCAGCATCCAGCCACCGAGGTCGATCATGGGCTCCACCCGACCGCCATCGCGCCGCTCGGGGTCGTCGGGCGCGGCCAGATACCAGGCACCTTCGCGCCAGTGAAGCAGAGCGACTTCGCCCACGGCGCGCCGCCGGGTCCACCAGGCCGCGGGCAGCCCGAACGACACCACCACCAACGGCGCCAACCACGACGGCATTGGCGCCGGCGTCCACGCCATCCAGCCCAAAGCGGCCAGCCAGACGGCGAAGACCGACACCGACAGCGCCACCCACGCCGCGAGCAACGCGCGATCGCGCGGCGCCAATCGCAGGGTCAAGCCGAAGGCGGTGGCCACGCGTGGGGACGGCACTGCGCCCGCTCAGATGCGGCGCAACACCAGGGAACCGTTCGTGCCGCCGAAGCCGAAATTGTTCTTCACCGCCACATTGATGCGCATCTCGCGCGCCTGATTGGCGCAATAGTCAAGATCGCACTCGGGATCCTGGTCGAGGATGTTGATCGTCGGCGGCGAGACCTGGTGGTGGATGGCCAGTGCGCTGAATACAGTTTCGATGCCGCCCGCCCCGCCCAGCAGATGCCCGGTCATCGACTTGGTGGAGTTCACCACCAGCTTTCGCGAGTGATCGCCAAACGCGAGCTTGATCGCGTTGGTCTCGTTGATGTCGCCCAATGGCGTCGACGTTCCATGCGCATTGAGGTACTGCACGTCAGACGGGTCAACGCCGGCGTTGCGCATGGCCGCGCGCATCGCGCGGCGCGGACCGTCCTGGTTGGGCGCGGTGATGTGGCCGGCATCGGCGCTCATGCCGTAACCTGCCAGCTCGGCGTAGATCCTCGCGCCGCGCGCCTTGGCGTGCTCGTACTCCTCGAGCACCATCACACCGGCGCCCTCACCCAGCACGAAGCCGTCGCGTCCCTTGTCCCATGGCCGCGACGCCGTCGCCGGATCGTCATTGCGGGTGGACAGCGCCCGCATCGCGGCAAATCCGCCGACGCCCAATGGCGACACGGCCGCTTCGGTTCCTCCGGCCACCATGACGTCGGCGTCGCCATACTCGATCAGCCGGCCGGCTTCGCCGATGCAGTGCAGCCCGGTCGTGCAGGCGGTCACCACCGACAGGTTGGGACCCTTGAAGCCGAAGCGTATCGACACCTGACCAGCGACCATGTTGATGATCGACCCAGGAATGAAGAACGGCGAAATGCGGCGCGGCCCGCGCGACGTGAGTTCGCCGTGTGTCTCTTCGATCAGCGGCAAGCCACCGATGCCCGAGCCGACGACGCAGCCGATGCGCTCGGCGCGCTCTTCGCTCAACTTGTCGCCCGTCGGCAGCCCGGCGTCCTGCACGGCCTGCACGGCAGCGGCGAGGCCGAACTGGATGAAGGTGTCCACATGCCGTGCCTCCTTGGCCGGGATGTAGTCCTCGACATTGAACCCCTTCACCTCACCGGCGAAACGACAGGCGAACTGTGCGGCATCAAAGCGGGTGATCGTCGCGATGCCTGAGCGACCGGCGATCAGGTTGGACCACGACTCAGCCACGGTATTGCCAACCGGACTGACCAGCCCGAGCCCGGTGATGACGACTCGCCGGCGAGACATGGCGCGCGCGGTCAGGCCTTCTGGTGTTTGCTGGCGTAGTCGATCGCCAGCTGGACCGTCGTGATCTTCTCGGCTTCCTCGTCGGGAATCTCGATGCCGAATTCGTCCTCGAGGGCCATCACCAGTTCGACGGTATCAAGCGAATCCGCGCCCAGGTCGGCCACGAAGGCCTTCTCGTTGGTGACGTCGGATTCCGGCACGCCGAGTTGTTCGGCGATGATTTTCTTGACACGCGCTTCGATATCGCTCATGACTCCTCCAGGAGTGGCTACAACGGACAGCGGGCAATTCTACGGCCTTGGCTCTTCCGGCCTTTGCCGGGTCCGGGGCCCGCGCGGACCGGCGGTTGGGGTCTGCCTCAGGGCATCAACATGCCGCCATTGACGTGGATTTCGATGCCGGTGATGTAGCCGGCCTGCGCCGAGGCCAGAAAGGCCACCGCATGGGCCACTTCTTCCGGCGTGCCCAGCCGTGCCAGCGGAACCTGCGCCAGCAGCGCCTGGCGCTGAGCGTCGGCCAGGCCGTCGGTCATATCGGTGGCGATGAAGCCGGGTGCGACACAGTTGACCGTGATGCTCCGGCTGGCCACTTCGCGCGCCAGCGCTCGCGTGAGGCCCGCCACGCCGGCCTTGGCTGCCGCATAGTTGACCTGTCCGGCATTGCCGCTGGCGCCGACCACCGACGTGATGTTGACGATGCGCCCATAGCGCTGCTTCATCATCGGGCGCAACACCCCCCGGCACAGGCGAAACACGGCGCTCAGGTTGGTGTCGAGCACGGCCGCCCAGTCGTCGTCCTTCATGCGCATCGCCAGCTGGTCGCGCGTGATGCCGGCGTTATTGACCAGCACGTGCAGGCCACCGTCCTGGCGCACGACGGTCTCGATCAAGGCGTCCGCGGCGGCGCCGTCGGTGACGTTCAACACCGCGCCGCGGCTGCCGGCGTGCTTGGAGAGCGCCTCGCTGATCGCATCCGCACCTGCCTGGCTGGTGGCGGTGCCGATAACCCGGCATCCGCTCATCGCCAGCGTTGCGGCGATCGCGCGTCCGATGCCGCGCGAGGCACCGGTCACCAGGGCAATCGGTGTCGCCGGCGCGGCGCTCATGACAGCAAGGCCAAGGTTTCGCGCAGCGAAGGCGGGTCGTACACCGTCGCGCTGACCAGCTCGGCGTCGATTCTCTTCGTCATGCCGGCCAGCACCTTGCCCGGACCGCACTCCAGCACGTGCGTCAGGCCGCGCGAGCGCAGCGCCTGGACCACCTCGACCCAACGCACCGGGCCGAATGCCTGGCGGAACAGCGCGTCACGGATCGCCGTCGCGTCGCCGGGTGTCGCGACGTCCACGTTGTTGACAACCGGAATGCTCGGCGCCGCGATGGGCACCGTGGCCAGTCGCTCCTTCAGCGCATCGGCGGCAGGCCGCATCAGGCTGCAGTGAAACGGCGCCGAGACGGCCAGCGGCAGCGCCCGCTTGGCGCCCATCGCCTTGAGCAGCTCGCAGGCCTTGTCGACCGCAACCTTGGCGCCGGAGATCACGGTCTGCTTGGGATCGTTGAAGTTCGCCGCGCTGACCACGGCACCGGTCTCGGCAGCCGCCTTGGCACATCCTTCGACCACCGCGGTTGCTTCAAGGCCGAGGATCGCCGCCATCGCACCGGCACCCACCGGCACCGCGGTCTGCATCGCTTGCGCACGAAAGCGCACCAGCGGCAGCGCATCGCCCAGCGTCAACGCCCCGGCGGCCACCAGCGCGCTGTACTCTCCCAGCGAATGGCCCGCCACCGCCGCCGGCTCGGCGCCACCCTCGGCACGCCACGCCCGGTAGCAGGCGATGGCAGCGGCCAGCATCACCGGTTGCGTGTTGGTGGTCAGTTCGAGCCGCTCCTTGGGCCCTTCATGAATGAGTTTCGCCACATCCTCGCCCAGCGCCTGCGACGCCTCGTCGAGCACGGCGCGCACCGCGGGGTGGTCGCCCCAGGCGTCGAGCATGCCCACGCTCTGTGCGCCCTGCCCCGGAAAGACGAATGCAAACGGTTTCATCGCCACCGGCCCGATCGAATCTCGTGGGGTTGCCCTGGTTGTCAGAAGTCGAGCAGCACGGCGCCCCAGGTGAAACCGCCGCCCACGCCTTCGAGCATCACGGTGTCGCCGCGTTTCACGCGCCCGCTCTTCACCGCGACGTCCAGCGCCAGCGGAATCGATGCGGCCGAGGTGTTGCCATGCTCGTCCACCGTGACGATCAGCTTGTCCATCGACATCTTCAGCTTGCGCGCCGTGCCTTGCATGATTCGGATATTGGCCTGGTGCGGAATGAGCCAATCGATGTCGGCGTCGCTGCGACCGGCCTTCACCAACACCGCTTTCGCCGATTCTTCCAGCACGCGGACGGCCAGCTTGAAGACCGCCGGGCCGTCCATCATGAGCAGCGGATTGCCGAACACCTTTCCGCCGGCCACGGTGCCGGGTGTGCACAGGATCTCACGGTGCGAGCCATCGGCGTGCAGGTCGGTGGCCAGGATGCCGGGTGTGGTGCTCGCTTCGAGCACCACCGCACCGGACCCATCGCCGAACAGCACGCAGGTGGTGCGGTCATCGAAATCGAGGATGCGCGAGAACACTTCGGCGCCGATCACGAGCGCCCGGCTCGCACTGCCGGTGCGGATCATCGCGTCGGCCACCGTCAGCGCGTAGACGAAGCCGGAACAGACGGCCTGCACATCGAATGCCGGGCAACCGGCGACGCCCAGCTTGTGCTGCACGATCGTGGCCGTCGATGGGAACACCATGTCGGGCGTGGACGTCGCCACGATGATCAGGTCGATCTCGCTGGCACGGCGGCTCGCCGCCTCGAGCGCGTGGCGCGCCGCCTCGAGGGCCAGGTCGCTGGCCGACTGGCCGGCCTCGGCGAAATGGCGCGCCCGAATGCCGGTGCGATCGATGATCCACTCGTCGGAGGTCTCGATGCCGCGTGCGGCCAACTGGGCCGCCAGGTCGGCGTTCGTCACCCGTCGCGCTGGCAGCATGCTGCCGGTGCCGCTGATGCGTGTGAAAGGCAACTGGGCGGCGCTCATCGGTGCACCCTAGGTCCCGGCGTGCTCATCCGGCCTCGGCCCGCAAGGGCTCTTCGCTTGGAGAGGGCATGGCTTGCAGCGTTTCCAGGATGCGGTCGTGCGCACGCTCGAGCAATCGGTTGCGCGCGGCATCATACGCGCGTGCCAGCGCGTGCTCGAAGGCGAAGGCGTCGGCCGAGCCGTGGCTCTTGAACACCAGCCCGCGCAGGCCCAGCAGCGCCGCGCCGTTGTAGCGCCGGGGGTCGACCCGGGCCTTGAACCGGTTGAGCACGGGCATGGCCACCACCGCGGCGAACTTGGTCAGCGGGTTGCGGGTGAATTCCTCGCGAATGAAGCCGCTCAGCATGCCGGCCAGGCCTTCGGCCGTCTTCAACAGCACGTTGCCGACAAAGCCGTCGCAGACCACGATGTCGGTCGTGCCCTTGAAGATGTCGTTGCCTTCCACGTTGCCATGGAAATTCAGGTGCCCGCCGTCGGCCGCGGCGCGCAGCAGCTCGCCGGCCCGCTTGATGGTCTCGCTGCCCTTGATGGCTTCTTCGCCGATATTGAGCAGCCCCACGCTCGGGTTCTCCTTGCCCTCGACCGCGGTGACCAGTGCGCTGCCCATCACGGCGAATTGCAGCAGATGCTCGGGCGTGCAATCCACGTTGGCGCCGAGGTCCAGTACCGTGGTGTAGCCGTTGCGGGCATGGGGCAGCACGGTGGCGATGGCCGGGCGGTCGATGCCCTCCAGCGTCTTCAGCAGATAACGGGCAACGGCCATCAGCGCGCCGGTGTTGCCGGCCGACACGCAGGCGTCGGCGGCTGCTGCGCCGCTGTCGTCGGGCTTCAATTGCGCGATGGCCACGCGCAGTGACGAATCCTTCTTGCGCCGCAGGGCGACCTCGATGGTGTCGTCCATCGTGACCACCTCGGAGGCCCGCACCAGCATGCATCGGTGCCAAGCGCCCGCAGGCTGAAGGGCCTCGGCGGTGCCGATCAGCAACAGCTCCGCCGTCGGATGCGAAACCAGGAATGCACGGCAGGCCGGCAACGTGGCGGCCGGGCCGTGATCGCCGCCCATGCAATCGACGGCGATGCGAACGCGTGTCAGGGGCTGGGTGGAGCTCACTCGCCGGGACAGTAGGGCAAGCACGCGCTCGCCGCAAGCGGGAGCGCCCGAACGTCCGGCCGGGCCGAACGCCCGCGTCGGGTCACGCGTCGGACTTGGACTTCAGCACCTTTCGGCCGCGATAAAAGCCGGTCGGGCTGATGTGGTGACGCAGATGCACTTCGCCGGTGGTCGGCTCGATGCCCGTTCCGGGCGTGTTCAACGCGTTGTGCGCGCGGTGCATGCCGCGCTTGGACGGCGACTTCTTGTTCTGCTGAACGGCCATGGGATTCTCCAATCACGCCCGGGGCTGCGGCTCATGCGCGGCACGCGCCTGGGGCCTTCGGCGCTGCAGGGCAGCGCCGGTCGGGAAAGCCTGAAAGTATAGCAGCGGGCCCGGGTTCGGCCCCTTCAACGCCGCGGCGTGCGTCCTTTGAGCGAGGCCAGCGCAGCGAAAGGGTTCTCTCGTGGTGATGGTGATTCCACCGCTGGCTCGGGCGGAGCCGGCTGCGATGGGCACACCTCGTGACGCGGCACGATCGGCAACGCCAGCAGCAGCTCGTCCTCGACCAGGGTCCTGAGGTTCAAGGTCGGGGTCAGTGCCAGCACGTCCTCGTCGATTTCGGCGTCGAGAGCCTCCGCACGCTCTTCACCCGGAACAAAGCGCAGCGGCCGGTCGGCAGTCAGCTCGACGCGGTACGGCAGCAGGCAGCGCTGGCAGGTGAGCCAGACGGGCACATGCGCCTGCAGGTGCAGCCAGGTTTCCGGCGTGCCGCCGGCGACCGCACGGCGTTCACCGCGAACCGACCACATCACCGGCGGCGGCGCCCAGTCCTGCGGCGGACTCTGCGACTGCTGCAGACGCGCCAGGTCACCCATCGGCCATTCACCGGACAAGGCCGTGCCATCCCTTGCCAACGCCGCCACGTCGAGCCGCAGCGGATCGATTCGACGCACACCCATGCACCCAGTGTAGGGGCCCTGGCTGTGCCGGAACGCGGTGGGAGAATCGATCGCATGCCGGAACCAATGCGTCTGATCCTGGCCTCCACATCGCGCTATCGCCGCGAGTTGCTGCTGCGCCTGCGCCTGCCGTTCGATGTCATCGCACCCGATGTGGATGAAACCGCCCAGCCGGCAGAACCGCCTGCTCAATTGGCGCTTCGGCTGGCATTGGCGAAGGCGCGGGCGGTGTCGCGGAACGACCCGCAAGCGGTCGTGATCGGCTCCGACCAGGTGGCCGACTTGAACGGCACTGCGATCGGCAAGCCCGGTTCGCATGAACGCGCGGTGGCGCAGCTGCGGGCGATGCGCTCGCACAGCGTGGTGTTCCACACGGCGGTGGCGGTGGTCCACGCGGCGGGCCGCTTCGAGCGCAGCGCGCTGGTGCCGGTGACGGTGCGGTTTCGAAACCTGAGCGACGTCGAGATCGAACACTACCTGCGCGCCGAGCAACCCTACGACTGCGCCGGCAGCGCCAAGTGCGAGACGCTGGGCATCGCGCTGACCGACGCGATCGAGTCCGACGACCCGACCGCGCTGGTGGGGCTGCCGCTGATCCGCACCTGCGATTTGCTGCGCGCCGCGGGGCTGGACCCATTGGGCGCAGTGAAGTGACCGCCGCCCTGGCTGGCCCCGGCGCCCTCGTGCTGGTGCCCAACGCGCTCGACTTCGGCGCACCGACCGCGCTGGACCTGCAGGCGTCCCTGCCGCTGGCGGTGATGCAGCGGTCGGCGCAGCTGAGACACTGGCTGGTCGAGGACGCGAAGTCGGCGCGCGCCTTTCTCAAGCGAGTCGCGGCCATCGCGCCGCTGGCCCGCCCGCTGCAGGAGCTCGACATTCGCGAGCTGCCGCGCGCCGGCCAGGCGAATCAACCGCATCAGGTTGCGGCTGCGCAACTGGACAACCTGCTCGCGCCCGCCGTGGGCGGTGCGGAGATGGGCCTGCTGTCCGAAGCCGGCCTGCCGGCGGTGGCGGACCCGGGCGCGGCGGTGGTGTCGGCGGCCCATCGATTGGGGCTGCGAGTCGAGGCGCTGCCGGGGCCGAGTGCGTTGATGCTGGCGCTGGCCGCCAGCGGCCTGAACGGCCAGAACTTCGCGTTCGTTGGCTACCTGCCGATCAAGGACGACGCGCGCGCCGCTCGCATCCGCGAGCTCGATGCCCATTCGCGGCGCAGCGGCCAAACGCAGATCGCCATCGAGACGCCCTACCGAAATACGGCGCTGCTGCGCGCACTGATCGAGCATCTGAGCCCGACCACGCGCCTGAACGTCGGCTGTGCACTCACCTGGCCCGAAGGCTGGAGCCGCACACTGACGGCGCAGGAATGGCGGCGGGCCAGCCTGTCAATCGACAACCGCCTGCCGGCCGTATTCCTGTGGCAGGCGCCTTGAGCGTCGTTCGATCCACGTCACGACGCACCAACCCAAGATGATGCCCGCCGCATCGGCGAACAGATCGCCCCATTCGGCCGAGCGTGTCGGCGTGAAGCTCTGGGCCACCTCGATTGCCGCGCCGAGCAACAGCAGTCCGATCGACAAGCGAAGCATCGATCGAAAACGGCCGCGCCAGCCCAGGCCGACCAACACGGCGAATGCGATCGCATGCTCAACCTTGTCGGAGTAGGGGAACCAATGCTGGGCATCCTCCCGCGCAGGCACGAGTGCCAGCACGATTCCCGCGACAACGGCCACCCAGAACAGGCGCCGCCAGTCGACTGCCGAGTCGATTCGGCCGAAGAGCGCCTTCATGCTCGCGGGCGCGTCAGGCGCGACCGCCGCCCAGCAGTGAGGCGACCTTGCGCTTGGGCTTGATGTTGGGCGACAGGGCCCGCTTGGGCGCAGCCACCGGAGGACTGGCCTGTTCCCAATCCGGGGCACTCGAGCCGCTGGGCTGGTACGGCTGGTCGAACAGCGGGTCCGCCGCGGGGCGCGCCGGGGGCGCACGCCGTTCGCTGCGCTCGACCACCCGCTCGGCAGGCCGCTCGTCGTCGTCGTCGCGAGCGCGGCGCGGCGGGCGCCGCGGGCGATCATCTTCCAGCTCGAACGGCTCGATCTCGATCTTCTTCTTGATCAGCCGCTCGATGTCGCCGACCAGCCGCGCGTCGTCGCGCGTCACCAGCGTCACCGACAGCCCCGAGGCGCCGGCGCGGCCGGTGCGGCCGATGCGGTGCACGTAATCCTCGGCGTTGAACGGCACGTCGAAATTGAACACCGAAGGCAGGTCCACGATGTCCAGCCCGCGCGCCGCCACGTCGGTGGCCACCAGCAACTGCACCTCGCCGCGCTTGAACGCGTCGAGCGCTTTCAGCCGCTCGTCCTGCGACTTGTCGCCGTGCAGCGCCGCGGTCTTCAGGCCGTCGCGCTCGAACGACCGCGCCAGCCGCGCCGCGCCGATCTTCGAGTTGACGAAGATCAGCGCCTGCGACAGGTCGCGCGTGCGCAGGATCTGGCGCACCGTGCGCCGCTTGTCGTCGTCGGTGACGCCGTAGAAATGCTGTTCCACCGTGGAAGCCGCGGCATTGCGCTGCGCCACCTCGACCGTGATGGGGTCCTGCAGGTAGCTTTGCGCCAGGCGGCGGATCTCGGGCGAGAACGTGGCCGAGAACAGCAGCGTCTGGCGCTGCTTGGGCAGATAGGACAGGATGCGCTGCAGGTCGGGCAGGAAGCCGATGTCGAGCATGCGGTCGGCCTCGTCGAGCACCACGTACTCCACCTGGTTCAGCACGCAGTTCTTGGCTTCGATGTGGTCGAGCAGACGGCCCGGCGTGGCCACCAGCACCTCGACGCCGGCCTTCAGCTCGAGCGTCTGCGGCTTCATGTCGATGCCGCCGAACACCACGGTGGAGCGCAGCAGCGTGTGCTTGGCATAGGTCTTCACGCTGTTGGCCACCTGGTCGGCCAGCTCGCGCGTCGGCGTGATCACCAGCGCGCGCACCGGGTGGCGCGCCGGCGACATCGACGCCGTCTCGTGGCGCAGCATCTTCTGCAGCAGCGGGATCGTGAACGCGGCCGTCTTGCCGGTGCCGGTCTGCGCGGCGCCCATCACGTCGCGGCCGTCGAGCACGATCGGGATCGCCTTGGCCTGGATCGGCGTCATCGCCACGTAGCCCGAGTCGGCCACGGCGCGCAGCAGCTTGGGGTCGAGCGGGAGCGTGTTGAACAGCGCGGGCGCTTGCGCTTCGGAGGCGGCGTAAGTGATTTCAGGGGTCATTGGAAGGGGATTATCCCTGACGCGCCCGAAGCCTGGCTCGCTGGCCCATCAACATCCAGCGCGGTGACTTGAATCGCACGATCTTCCAGTACAGGTAGGTGTAGCCAAAGCTGAACACCACGATGAAGGCGGCCAGCACCGCGGTGTTGTCCCAGAACATCATCGCCGGCACCACCGCGCACATGCACAGCAGCCACAGGTAGGGCGAGGTCATCGAGTTGCGCCGCGTCAGCGCCTTGGC
>Ga0209261_10000163_pt1 | contig 17639 bp, 15 predicted proteins | sample DOMMetBare1Fresh_FD_187470 | JGI IMG/M metagenome (GOLD analysis project Ga0209261, IMG submission 187470) | Wetland sediment microbial communities from St. Louis River estuary, USA, under dissolved organic matter induced mercury methylation -... | ecosystem: Environmental > Aquatic >...
TGCCGAGCACCTCCGCCAGGCCGTCGATCTCCTCGGGCGCCACCCGGCAGCCGAGCGCGGAGATCAGGAAGTCATAGTCGAACCGGCCGCGGTCGGTTTCGATCACACGCTTTTCGTGGTCGATGGCGTTGACCTGCGCGGCGACGAATTTCACCTCCTGCGGCAGCGGCTGTGCGATGCGCTCGATCACGTCGCTTTCCGCTTCGTAGCCGTACAGCTTGAACGGCAGGAACAGCAGTCCGGGTTGGTAGACGTGGATCGACGCGCGGTCGATCACGGTGATCGACCAGTTGCGCAGGTCGAGCTTGCGCGACAGCAGATTGGAGGTCAGCACGCCGGCCGTGCCAGCACCCAGGATCACAATGTTCTTCATCGTTGAACGTCCGGTCTGGATGGCAACTCGATTCACTACCGCGCGCCGGGCAGGGAGCGCACGAATCATCGTCGCAGAGAGGCGGGCCGAAGGGCTTGACGGCTGGCAAGCCCATGCCAAAGCGGCGAGTCATGCGGACGATTCCCGTCAAGGTTGAATCTGGATAGTCTGTGCGCATGGTCTGGCAGTCGCTCGACACCGTTCCGCTTGACTTGGGTACCGGCATTTCGCCGGCGCGGGCACGCGCAATCACGCAGGCGCTGACGCGACGCGTGCTGCCGCTGGTCCGGCTGTTGGACGGGCGCGCCGAACCGCTGGCGACGGCGGCACTGTTCGTCGTCGATGGGCACGTGCTGCTGTTGACCTGCAAGCATGTGCTCGATCAGGGCGTCGCGGTCGGCGATCTCGGCGTTCCGCTGGCATCCAGCAATACGATCTTCTGGCTTCGGCGCGCGCAGCCGCGCGTGCTCGAACACCCACAGCGCGACCTCGCATGCATCGCGCTTGCGCCGCGCGCTTCCGCCCTGCTGTTCGCGCATTGGCGCGCCGCGCCGCTGCGCGTCGAGCAGCGAACCGATGCGTCGGTGCGTACGCTGGCGGTTGCCGGCTATCCCTATGCGCAGATGCGCCGCGCGGCGCAGATCATGTACGCCAAGCCGGTCGTTTGGTTCACTCGCGGCAGCGCATTGGCTGCGGCGGGCGATATGCGACTGCACTATCGCCGGGTTGCGACGCGCATCGACGGCATCGAGGTGCATACGCCGCCGCTCGACGGCGTGTCGGGTGCGACCTGCTGGGCGGTGACCGATGAGGACGGCCACGACGGCTGTGTTCTGCTCCCGATCGCGGTGCAGTTCGCCTTCAAGCACGACGAGTACGCGCGCGCCGAGCCGGTGCACGCGGCGGCGGCGCTGATCGATCGATTGAGAAACTGAGCGCGTGCGCGGCGCTAGGCGTGCGCCCAGCGCGAGTGCCGCGGCAGCGTGACCTGCAGGAAGGCCATCTGGTCGGCGAGGATGCGCCGGTTGCTCAGGATGAATCCTTCGTTGCGGCACACGCGGTAGGGCACGTACAGCAGTGGCATGCGTGCTTCTTCCGGCGTGCGGCTGCCCTTGCGGGTGTTGCACGAACGACAGGCGGTCACCACGTTGGTCCAGTCATGCTGGCCGCCGCGCGACACCGGACGGATGTGCTCTACCGTCAGATCGCTTTCCGCAAAATGTCCGCCGCAGTAACCGCAGATGTGGCGGTCGCGTGCAAACAATCGATACTTGGTCAGCCCGACGTGCGCATGCCCGAGCGGGATGCGGTGGCGACCGCGAATCATCACGATCGAGCTGGTGATGAACTCCGAACGTTGGCCGGAGATTTCCTGCGTGCCGCCGCTCATCGAGAAAAGGTTGTCGCCGAGATCCGTCAGCACCTTGCCTGATGCGCGATAACGCGCCGCGCGCGCCAGCACTGCCCAACGGACCGGCTGGCCGTTGGAGTCGACGATCAGGATGCGAGGCCAGGACTCCGAGGCAAACATGTCGCAAGTTTGCCACGACGCTTCATTCTTTGCATGAGCCAGCCGGCCTAACCGGTTGACCGCAAAAGGCTTGAGACGCATTCCGCTGCGGCGCCGGCCGCCAGCAAGGGCGGTGCGGGTCCGGGGCCGGGACATTCGGGCGCTGGGCACTCCCGCCTGGCGCGTCAGTCTTTCCTGTCGCTGCCGCCCACGAACCGGGGGTCCGGCCCGGACTCGACTCTTCGGACGATGCCGGACTTGTCGAAGTAGATCGCCATCTCGGAGTACCACGCAAGGTCTTCAAGGTATGGATACATCCACGCGGTCAGTCCGGACAGCGTGTAGGTCTGGATCAGCCGCGGCGGGCCAAATTCGCGCCGAATGATGGTCATATCGTCCTGGCCAACGCGGACCTGCGCAAAGTGCGCGGCAGAAATCACCTCCTCGACGCGGAGAACCCGTCCCTGCGCATCGACATCGACCATCCAGGTCTGCTGGTACAAGCGCCCGATCGGATACGCCAGGCGTCGCGCCTGCAGCGGGGTTGGCAACGGGTAGACCTCCGCCGGCTGGCCGAACCGGCTGATCACCTCCGATTCCGGCGTTCCGGGCACGATCGAGCTCGGTGCGGCGCACCCGGCGAGCGAAAGCATCGCGGCGACGGTGATCAGTATCGCCTTCGCGTGGGCAAGCGCTCCAACGGGTTTCCGCATCGGCATACTGTCGCTCCTTCGAACGCAAGGATAGTCAGGGGGACGGCAAATGAAATGGCTTATTCGCACGATCCTGGGCCTGGTGGTCCTGGGCGTGGTTCTGCTGGCGATCGGCCTCGTGCTGCCTGCCCACTTCCGGATCGAGCGCACCGTCAGCATCAACGCACCGGCGGACAAGGTGTATTCGTTGGTCGTCGATCCACGCGAATGGAAGCGCTGGACCGTCTGGAACCAGCGCGATCCGGCAATGAAGATCAACTATGGCGGGCCGACCGCCGGTGTTGGTGCGCGCTGGGCGTGGGAAAGCAAAACCGAAGGCAACGGCGTGATGGAATTCACCGAAGCGCTGCCGAATCAGCGCATTGGCTACAAGCTGTCTTTTCCCGATTATGGAATGCAGTCAGCAGGGGTGGTGGCGATTGCCCCTGCGGGCAATGGCGTGCGGGTCAGTTGGACCAACCAAGGGGAAATGGGTGCGAATCCGATCAACCGCTGGTTTGGTCTGCTGATGGACCGCATGGTCGGGAAAGACTTCGAGGCCGGCCTGGCTAACCTCAAAAAGCTGGCCGAGGCCGGTTGAACTGCTATCTGTGAAACGATCGCTCGCGCAACCGTGTCCGCGTCACTGCTCGGTTTTCTTGCGTGGGTAGTTGAGCCAGTAGACCTGCACGCCAGACTGGCGCGCGGCGGACTCGATGGCAGCAACCTTGGCGTTGTCAACCTCATACGCGGATGTCCCGGTCGCGTTCATGCTGGCGCAACCCCCCAGCATCAGCGGCACCATTGAGGCAAGCCCGAGGCAGATCATTTTCATCGTTTCCTCCCGGTGTCTGAAAGTCAATACAGACAGCGTCAATCACTGACGCTTAATCTACGCCGGCCACACAACCTTTCAAGCCAGATGCGACGAATGCCGCAATTTCCGGCACAAAGCGGTGGCGCCGGGGTCGGATTTCCTGCTGACTGGCTGGCGCCGAGCCGATGACGCGCGCAACCGCGGCGCTCGTCATCACCACAGCGATCCAGATTGCCGTGGCGCTGGCTGCGCTCACTGTGCCCGCCATTGCGCCCGTCGTCGCGCGCGATCTGGGCGTGCCCACGTCGATGGTCGGCAGCTACGTATCCGCCGTCTACATCGGAGCATCCACCGCTGCGCTGATCGGCGGCGGTCTGGTGCTCCGAATGGGCGCGATCCGGCTGTCGCAGTTGGGGTTGATCGCTTGTGCCGGTGCGCTCGCGCTCGTGCTGACGCCCTCGGTCGCCGTCGTCGCGATTGCCGCTGTTCTGCTTGGACTGGGCTACGGGCCGATCACACCGGCGTCGAGTCACGTGCTGGCGCGCACCGCGACGCCGCGGAACATTGCGCTGACGCTTTCGATCAAGCAGACCGGCGTGCCCGCCGGCATGGCGCTGGCAGGGCTTGTCGTGCCGCCCCTGGCGATCGCCTTCGGCTGGCGAGCGGCCGTACTGATTGTTGCGTTGCTGTGCGTGGCCGTTGCGCTGGCGGCGCAAGCGCTGCGCACCGATCTGGATGCGGATCGCGATCGAGGTGCGCGCGTCACTTTCCGGCAGTTGCTGGCCGGGCTGCGCCTGGTGGTGGCGACACCGCGCCTGCGCACCGTGGCCGCGGTGTCATTCATCTACTCCGGAATGCAGATGTGCACATCGAGTTTCATCGTTGCGTATCTGGCGGAAGAGGTTGGTTTGTCGCTCGTCACGGCGGGCATCGGCCTGACGGCCGCCAACGTCGCTGGGGTGGCGGCCCGGATCGCGTGGGGCGCAGTGGCTGATCGCTGGTTATCCCCGCGCGTCACGCTGGCGCTGATCGGCGCCCTGATCGCGGTGTTTGCCTGCATCGTTGCGCTCTTTTCCAGCGCCTGGCCGCTGCCGGCGATGTTCGCCGTGCTCGCCGCACTGGGCGCGACCGCCATCGGCTGGAACGGCGTGTATCTCGCTGAAGTGGCGCGCATCGCCCCGCCCGGTCAGGCCGGACTGGCCACCGGCGGGTGCCTGTTCTTCACGTTCATCGGCGTCGTGATCAGTCCGTCGCTGTTCGGCTGGCTGCAGCGGGCGAGCGGGAGCTATGCCGCAAGTTTCGTGGCGGCGGCGATCGTGTGCGCCGCGGTGGCGCTGCTGCTTTTCTTCAGCGGGCGCGCAGACTCGTCGTCTACGGCGCCTTGACGATCTGCGTCACGATCAGATCGTCGCCCTTCTGCTCGGCGGCGAACTTCACTTTGTCGCCGACGTTCAAGCCCTCGGCCATCTTCGGCTCCTTGAATCTAAAGCCCATCGTCATTGCGCCCATGCCGAGGTTCTTGATCTCGCCGTGCTTCAGCAAAACCGTGCCCTTTGCTTTATCGATGCGACGCACTTCGCCCTCGGTGAGGTCGGCCTTGACGGCCGCCTGGGCGACGGTGGTTCCATGGCCGGCGTGCTGGGCCAGGGCCGGAATTGCAAGCGCGCCGAATAGCAGAGCGGCGAGCAGGGCGGACGTCTTCATCTTCGATTCTCCGTTGGAATAATTCGGTGGTTGATTGCCGGCGCCGCGCAGGGCGCGCCGCCTACTGAACCCGCAGCACGCCCATCATGCCTTGGTCCTCGTGTTCGAGGATATGGCAGTGGAACATCCGCAGGCCCGGCATCGTCTGTCGTACCCGTAGTCGAACGGTTGTGCCGCGCGGCACGTTGACCGTGTCCTTCCACGCCAGGTACGCGGGGCGCGTGCGTACGCCGCCGGCTTCGCGTTCGACGACCTGGAACTGTGTGCCGTGTATGTGGATCGGGTGGTCCATGCTGCTCGCGTTAACGAGTTCCCATTGCTCGACGTCGCCGGCGTTGCTGACGAGATCGATGCGGTTCGGATCGAACAGCCGCCCGTTGATCAGGAACTGCCAGCCCATCATGCCGCCGCTCATCATGCTGGCGCCGCCCATCATGCCGACGCGCTCGGTCAGCACGAGCTGCTTGGACGCGATCGGTGCCGGCAACGGTGCGATCGATCGCAGCAGCGCGGGCAACTTGACCGCAGGTTTCGGGGAGCCCTGCAGGCGAATGGTCAGCAGCGCGCCCTGATTCAACATGGGTGCGCTTGCCATGCCGGGCATCATCATCCAGCCGCGATCATGCGGCAGCAGCCGCAGCGCGATCGGTGTCGCCGTGGATGCTGGCATCTGCGCGATCACGTCGATGCGCTCGGCCGGCGCGAGCAGCCATTCGTTGATCGCCACGGGGGCGGCCAGCAGCCCGCCATCGGTACCGATCAGAGTCATCGGCGCGCCGTCGAGCGCGATCCGCACGTAGCGTGCACTGGTGGCGTTGACAAGCCGCAGCCGCAACGTGGCACCGGGCGCGGCGTCGAGCATCGGATTGCGGCGGCCGTTGACGAGCAGTTGATCTCCCTCACGGCCGTTCATCATGTCCGCGGTCGTCCAGCCCATCATCGTGCCCGTCGCATCGACGCGCAGGTCGGTCACCAGCAGCACGTGCTCGTCGATGCCGCCGGGTAGCGGGTCGATGCGCGGCCGCACGATAAACACACCCGCCAGTCCGCGCGCGACCTGCTCTGCCGTCAGTTGATGTGCGTGCGGGTGGTACCAGTAGGTGCCGGCGCAGGCGGCGGGCAGCGTGAATTCGTAGGTGCGCCGCGCGCCGCTGGCGACCGGGTCCATCGGATTGCCATCCTGATCGGCCGGCACTGGCAGCCCGTGCCAGTGAATGGTCGATGGCTGCCCGGGAATCGCGTTGTCGAAATCGATCGAGACACGATCGCCCTCGGTCGCTTCGATCGTCGGCCCGGGGCTCGCACCGTTGTAAGCGAGCGTGGCGGTCATGCGGCCGGGGACATACTCGCTCTGCGCAGTCGCGGCACGCAACGCAGCGCTGAAAGTGCCAGGCGACGCGTTCATGTTCGTCAGCAAGGGCAGGGACAGCAGCGGCAGCCCCTCGGGCAAAGCCGCTGCGCTGCTGGCGGTCGCCGTGCCCGTCATCGGACCGGACATCGACACTCCGCCGCCGCAGGCGGCGAGCGCCGCCGTCGAGGCGCCGGCGACTAACACTTCTCGGCGCGATAGCGCTTTCATGATTGAATCTCCAGGGTTGTGCGTGTCACGGCATCGCGCAGCGGCGCGTTCATTCGATTACCTCACGCCGCGGCGCTCGATTTGCGCAACCGATGCTGCATGATCAGCGCATAGATCGCCGGGATCACTGCGAGTGTGAGGACGGTCGACGAGATCATTCCCCCGACCATTGGCGCGGCGATCCGGCGCATCACTTCGCTGCCGGCGCCGGTCGACCACATGATCGGCAACAGGCCCGCCATGATCGCGACCACGGTCATCATCTTCGGCCGCACACGCTCAACGGCGCCGTGCATGACCGCCTCGTACAGGTCGCCGACGCTGGGAGTCGTTCTTTCGGCGGCGCGTTTTTCCCGGATGTCGCGCCACGCGTGGTCGAGATAGATCAGCATCACCACGCCGGTTTCGGCGGCCACGCCGGCGAGCGCGATGAAGCCGACCGCCACCGCCACGCTCAGGTTGTAACCGAGCCACCACAGCAGCCAGACGCCGCCGACCAGCGCAAACGGCACCGACAGCATCACGATCAGCGACTCCGTGACCCGGCGGAAATTCAGGTACAGCAGTACGAAGATGGTGCCGAGCGTCAGCGGCAGCACGATCTTCAGTTTCTCGGTCGCGCGCTCCAGATACTCGAACTGACCGCTCCAGGTCGCGTACATGCCGGGCGGGAATTTCACGTTGTCAGCGACTGCCTTGCGCGCGTCGCGAACATAACCGCCGATGTCGCGGCCACGGATGTCGACGAAGATGTACGCCGACAGCAGCGCATTCTCGGTGCGGATCACAGGCGGGCCTTGAGTAAGCCGCACATGCGCGATCTGGCCGAGCGGAATCATTACCGGCAACTGTCCCGTCTCGGCCATCAGCGGCACCAGCACTTCGCGCTCGATCCGTTGCGGATCAGCTCGCGCATCGCGCGGATAACGCACAATCACGCCAAAGCGGTTGCGACCCTCTACCATGGTCGTCACCATCTCGCCGCCGAGCGCGGTCGAGACGACGTCCTGCAGTTCGCCGACGGTCAGGCCGTAGCGCGCCAGTTGCGCGCGATCCGGTTCGATGTCGAGATAGGAGCCGCCGGTCAATCGCTCCGCATAAGCGCTCGTGGTGCCCGGCACGTTGCGCACGACGGTTTCGATCTCGCGTGCCACGCGCTCCATCTGCACCAGATCCGAGCCGAACACCTTGATGCCGATCGGCGTGCGAATCCCGGTGGACAGCATGTCGATGCGAGCGCGGATCGGCATCGTCCACGAGTTGGCCACGCCGGGAAACTGCAGGGCCTTGTCCATTTCGGCGATCAGTGAATCGATCGTCATGCCGGCGCGCCACTGCGCCTCGGGCTTCAGGTTGACCACTGTCTCGAACATCTCGAGCGGCGCCGGATCGGTCGCGGTCATCGCGCGCCCCGCCTTGCCGATCACCGACTCGACCTCCGGGAAACTCATGATGATCTTGTTCTGGACCTGCACCAGCTCGCCGGCCTTGGTCACCGACATGCCCGGCAGCGACGTTGGCATGTAAAAGAGCGTGCCCTCGTTCAGCGTCGGCATGAACTCGGTGCCGAGCTTCGACGCCGGCCAGATCGACGCCGCGGTGACCAGGAGCGCAAGGACGATCGTCACAACCTTGTTCCGCATCACCAGGGAAATCACCGGCCGGTACAGCGCGATCAGCACGCGGTTCACCGGGTTCTTCGACTCCGGCAGGATGCGGCCGCGGATCAACCAGATCATGAGCAGCGGTACCAGCGTGACCGACAGCAGCGCTGCGCCCGCCATCGCGAATGTCTTGGTGTAGGCGAGCGGGGCGAACAGGCGCCCTTCCTGCGATTCGAGCGTGAACACCGGCAGGAAGCTCACCGTGATGATCAGGAGCGAGAAGAACAGCGCCGGCCCGACTTCCTTGCCGGCATCGATGATCGCCTGGGTTCTGTCCCCGTTGGCGGGCAACCGTTCCAGATGCTTGTGCGCGTTCTCGATCATCACGATCGCCGCGTCGATCATCGCGCCGATTGCGATCGCAATGCCGCCCAGGCTCATGATGTTCGAATTGATGCCGAGCGCGTGCATGCAGATGAACGCAATCAGCACACCGATCGGCAGCATGATGATCGCCACCAGTGCGCTGCGGATGTGCAGCAGGAAGAGCACACACACCGCTGCCACGATGATCGCCTCCTCGATCAGCGTCGTCTTCAGCGTATCGATCGCGCGGTGGATCAGGTCCGAGCGGTCGTAGACGGTCGCAATCGTCACGCCTTCCGGCAGCCCCGGCTTCAGTTCTTCGATCCGCTGCTTGACGTTGCGGATCGCTTCCAGCGCGTTGACGCCGAAGCGCGCCACCGCAATGCCCGACACCACCTCGCCTTCACCGTTCAGTTCCGTGATGCCGCGCCGTTCGTCGGGCCCCATCTCGACGCGCGCCACATCGCGCACACGCACAGCGGTGCCTTTCTCGGCGCGAACCATCAGATCCTCGATGTCGGCGGCGCCGCGCAGATAACCGCGGCCACGCACCATGTATTCGGTTTCGGTCAGTTCGACCACGCGCCCGCCGACATCGCGGTTCGAATCGCGGATCACCTGCGCCACCCGCATCAGCGGCACGCCGTAAGCGCGCAGCTTGTTGGGGTCGACCACCACCTGGTACTGCTGCACGAATCCGCCAACCGAGGCGACCTCGGAGATGCCTTGCGCCTTGGTCAGCTGATAGCGCAGGTACCAGTCCTGCAGCGTGCGCAGTTCCGCCAGCGTGCGGTTCTTCGCTTGAACCACGTACTGATAGACCCAGCCGACGCCGGTCGCATCGGGGCCGATCTGCGCGGTGACGCCGCGCGGCAGACGCGCCGCGGCGAAGTTCAGGTACTCGAGCACGCGCGAGCGCGCCCAGTAGATGTCGGTGCCGTCTTCGAAGATCACGTACACGAAACTGGCGCCGAAGAACGAGAAACCCCGCACGACCTTGGACTTCGGGACCGACAGCATTGCGGTCGTCAGCGGATAGGTGACCTGATCCTCAACCACCTGCGGCGCCTGGCCCGGGTACTCGGTGTAGACGATCACCTGCACGTCCGACAGATCGGGCAGGGCATCGAGCGGCGTGCGCATGACGGCGATGACACCGGCGAAGACGACCGCCGCTGTGCCGAGCGCGATCAGAAATGGGTTGCGCGCGGACCAGGCGATCAGGCGTTCAAGCATCGGCAAGACTCCAAAGCGTTTTCACCTCAGAGACACAGAGAACAACAAGAAAGAACAAGACCAGAGAAGCTCTATTTGTTCCTCTCTGTGCTCTCCGTGTCCCGGTGGTGAACTCGTCCTTCTTCATTTCTTCGGCTCGATCTTCGTCACGACCCACTCGCCGGGCTTGCGCTCGACGAACTCGAAGGTGATCGGCGTACCGGGTTTGGCGGCCTTGGCGATCGCGTCGTTGGCCGGCATGAACTCCATCTTCATCTTCGGCCACTTCAGGCTTGCCACCGGCTCGTGCGCGATCAGCAACGCGCCGCTTTTGGCATCAACGTCGATCAACGTGCCGCTACCCTGGTGGCTGGTCGCGACCTTTTCCGGAGCCGCCGTGCTGCCGCTGCCCATCCCGCCCAGCGCCGCCTTCAAGTTGCTCTCAGCGTCGATCAGGAAGTTGGCTGCGACCACCACGGTCTCGCCTTCCTTCACGCCTTCAAGGATTGCAACGTACTCGTCGCCGTGCGCACCCAGCTTCACCTCCCGCGGCTCGAAGCGGCCCTCGCCGAGATCAATCAACACCACGCGCCGCGTGCCGTTGTCGATCACGGCCGAGTTCGGCACTGCGAGCACGGTGCCGACCGCAGTCGGCAACTCGACCTTCGCGTACATCGCGGGCTTGAGCCGCCCGCCGGGGTTCGCGAGCTCGATACGAACCTGCGCGGCGCGCATCTCCGCTTTCATGGTCGGATAGACGTAGGTCACGCGGCCGTTGAAGTTCTCGCCCGGATACGCCTCGAAGCGGACAAGCGCGGCCTGTCCCACGCGCACGCGGCCGATGTCCTGCTCGAACACGTCGGCGATCACCCACACGCTCGACAGATCGGCGATCTGGTACAGCATTTCGCCCGGCATGAAGCGCATGCCCTGCGTGGCCTTGCGTTCGATCACGATGCCGCTCGCCGGTGCGCGAAACGTCAACGTGCGCCGCGCTGCGCCGCCCGCGGTCAGGCTGGCGATGTCTTCGTCGGTCACGTCCCAGTTGCGCAATCGCGCCAGCGCCGAGTCCGCGAGCCGTTTCATGCCGGCCTGTGTCTGCGCGTCGGCATCCTTAAGGCTCGCCAGTCCCTGCGTCGCCACCGCATACTCGCGCTGCGCGGCGAGCAGTTCGGGGCTGTACGCCTCGAAGAGCGGCGTGCCGCGCGCAACAAACTGGCCGGTCGCATTGACGTGCAGGCGCTCGATGTAGCCCTCGTATTTCGCGGTGATCGTGTTCTGCCGCCGCTCGTCGATCTCGACGCGGCCGCTCGCGCGTACGACGGCATCGAGCGCGCGTTTCTCGACCTTCGCGGTGCGCACGCCCAGCTTCTGAATTTTCTCCGTGCTGATCTTGATGCCGCTACTGGTTTCTTCTTCGCCTTCGAACACGGGGACGTAGTCCATCCCCATCGAGTCCTTCTTCGGTGTCGGCGAGGTGTCCGGCAACCCCATCGGGTTGCGGTAATAGAGTGGCTTGCGCTCGTCCTTCTTCGCTGCGCCGGCCGTGGTGATCTTGCCGGCGTCGGCTACCGGCGCTGCGACGTGAGCGCCCTGGCGCGTTCCGGCCCAGTAGCCAATCGCGGCGGCGGCGATGGCCGCGACCAATGCGATGCCGACGGTGGACTTGTTCATAGCGCTTCTCCCAGCAGCCGTTCGATCTCGGCCTGCTTCATGCGCGCCTCTGCGCGCGTGCGGATCAGTGTCAGCCGCGCCTGGCGGATCTGGCGCTGCGCTTCGAGCACGGTGGTGAAATCCACCTTGCCGGATTCGTAGCCTGCAAGCGCGGCCTGCAGTGTCACTTCCGCCTGCGGCAGCAGGCTGGTGCGCGTCAGCGTTTCGACGCGATGCGCGGCTTCGAACGCGGCGATGTTCTCTCCCAGTTGCGCGAGCAGATCGTTCAGTTGCGCCTCACGCCGTGCCTGCGCGGCCGCGATCATCGACAGGGCCTCGCGCTCGTCGGCGCGGCGCGCGCCTTGCTGCAGTGGAATGTTCACCTCGAACATCAGTTCCCACTCGGCGATGCGGTTGCGCATCTGGATCGGTGACAGGCCGAAGGTGAATTCCGGATAGCGATTCGCGAACACGGAGTCCTTGTTCTTCTCGGCGGCGCGGATGCGCGCATCCTCGGCTTTCAGTTGCGGGTTGCGCGCCAGCACGCGTTCGCGCAGCGATGCCAGATCGACCTTCGCCAGCGACGGCAGCACGCCTTCGCCGAGCGGCTCCGCGAGCGGCGCATCGGAGGTGCGCGCGAGCAGTCCGTTCAGCCGCGCCCGGGTCGATGAAATATCGGCCTCGAGCATGGCGATGTCGGTGCGCATCGTCGTACGTTCGACCTGCGCGCGAATGGCGTCCTGCTGCGGAGCGAGTCCGCCCGCGTAGCGCACCTGCGCGACCGATTCGATCCGGTCGATCAGCGCGAGCACTTCGCGGTTCTGGCCCAGGCTGGCCGTCGCCTGCTGGTAGCGCGCGAACGTGGATTTGATGCGCATCGAGAGCTCAGTCCAGGTGGCGTCGGTACGATGCGCCGCCTCATCGGCGCTGGCCTGCGCCGCGTCGCGCTTCGCATCGCGCTTGCCCCACGACGGAAACGTCTGCCGGAGCTGATAGCGCGTGGCACCGACGCGCCCGGGCAGCAGGTTCGGGCTCGACGCGCCGCCGTTGTCGATGTCTCGCAATTCAATCTGGAACATCGGGTCGGGCAGGGCGCCTGCCGGCAGCACGCGCTGCGCGGCGGCGTCGGCTTCAAGCCGCATCGAGCGCAGTTCAGGATGGCGCGCGGCCGCGTACGTGAGGAGTCCGTCGAGCGTGGCGCCCAGATCGGGTGGCGCCGTCGGCATGGAGGCCGGCAATTGCGCCAGCGCCACGCTGCACGCCAGCGGCGCACAGGCCGCGAGGAATCTGACCAGCGGTTTCACAGTGATGACCTCACTTGTAGCTCGCCCAGACGCGCGCTGTGCCATCTTCTGCGACCAGCAACACGTTGAACATGTCCTTCTGCCCCTTGTACTCCGGGCCGTCCATGCCGGGCGAGCCGATCGGCATGCCCGGCACGGCGATGCCGAGCGCGGCCGGCTTGTCGCGCAGCAGCCGCTTGACTTCGGCGGCCGGCACGTGGCCTTCGACCACGTAGCCGCCCACCACCGCAGTGTGGCAAGAGCCGAACTTGTCCGGCATGCCGAAGCGTGCGCGCCAGGTTCGCGAGTCCTCGACGTCATTGACCTTCACCTTGAAGCCGCTGGCTTCGAGATGTCTGATCCAGTCCTTGCAGCAGCCACAGCTCGGACTCTTGTAGACCTCGAGCAGCGGCAATGCGGTCTGCGCGCCGGCCGACAGCGGTGCGACGATCGAGACTGCGAGCGCCTGCAATACGGCGCGACGGGAAATACCGGTGTTCATGCGTTTCTCCTTCAAACGGTCGACGTTCGACCGGGAACCTGGATCAAGAGGCGAAGCGCGGGCGCGTGGCCGCGCATGCCGACCTCAGGTCAGGGAGACGCAGTAGAGAATGATGAGTGGTGGTGCGGTCGCATGCGCCAGGCCGAGATGTGGCGCAGGCGACGCAATCTGAGGCAGATCCGGAGCGCGTTCAATCCGGAGCGCTGGCGGCGGGGCGGCAAAAACGACCGAGATGCCACCGGAAACCTGCTCGTCGGAATTGCAGTGCTTGTAGCAGAGAGTCGACTCGGGTTGGCCTTGATGCGCGCATCCGGTCGCTGCGGCGTCAGCGTTCGCCAGGCTGAGAGCAGCCTGCGACTCGCTCGGCCCCGAACTCGCCAGCTTGAATGCCGGACAGGCGTGCGCGGCCAGCGCCCATTGCGTCAGCAACAGTGCGCAGAGCACGGCGACGATCGTGCGCAGGCGGAGGAGGCGGTTGAGTTTCATCTGGATTACCGGCCGCTATCGTAACGCTAAACGTTACACACGGCCTCAGCGCGCAGGCTAGCGGCGAGTGCGAGCGGTGCGTTTGCGTTAGCGCAAGAGAACCATCGGCCGCTCGCGCTGCTGGAGTGTCGTTTGCAGCCGTGCATCTTCCGAGCCTTTCAAGCCGTGCCGGACATTGCGCACGCACGCCCCTTTCGCCGGCGCTGATCAGCGCGGCTTCGTGATCCGGACGCTGCAACAGCGCATGGACGTCGAGCCGGATCGTAGGACCGGCGCGGCGCACCTGCTCTCTGATCAATTGATGCACCATGACGTGGCCGCTGATCACACACGCGAATTGGAAACTGCGAGGTCGGTCGAACTGCCAGACGATCTCACCCTGTTTGCCTAGGGCGACTTCGTGCGCAAGGCGCAGCGCACGGGATCAGTTGCTGTGACCCGTTTACAGCGTGCCGTGTTCCGTGATCTGCTTTCAGATGGCGTGCTTGCAGCCGGGTAGCCGGCACTTTTCCGCGCTGTCCAGTTGATGCGAAAGCGGACATCATTCGAAACCGCGGTCGACGAACTGGTGAACGGAGCGCGCCATGAAAAGGATCCTCTGGGTACTCGCGCTGGGTGTCATTGCGCTGGTCGCCTACTTGTCCCTATGGCCGGTACCGATTCGGGCCGTCGCGTGGAAGGTGCCTGCTGCACCCGGTTACACAGGCGCGCACGCGGCCAATGAAAAACTGGCCCGCCTGAACCTGATCTCGCTTGGCGCAGAAGCGGGGCCGGAGCACATCGTGCTGGCCCGCGACGGCAAGCTCTACGCGGCAGTCGCCGGTGGTCGCGTACTCAGGATGAATCCGGACGGGACGACGCGGGAAGTGTTCGCGGAAACCGGCGGGCGAGTGCTTGGATTCGACTTCGATGCCACAGGCAACCTCATCGCCGCTGACGCCATCAAAGGACTGCTCGCCATCAGTCCGGACCGCAGGGTCACGGTCCTGACCGATCAGGTGGATGGCGACCCCATCCGGTATGCGGACGCGGTTGTGGTCGCGAGCACGGGCAAGGTTTTTTTCACGGATGCCTCGGGACGCTTTTCACCGGCGCAGTGGGGCGGAACCTTCGAAGCCGGAGTACTGGACATCCTGGAACAGGCGGCGACCGGCCGTGTCCTTGAGTACGACCCCGCCAGCAGGACCACCCGCATCATCGCCAGAGGCTTGAGCTTTGCCAACGGAGTGGCGCTAAGTCGTGATGAGCGCACCTTGTTCGTCGCCGAGACGGGTCGATTTCGCGTCTGGAAGATCGACGTGGCGGCCGCCAATCTCGATGTGAGTCGAGCCTCGCCACAAGCTACGGTGTTGTTCGACAACCTGCCCGGCTACCCCGATAACCTGATGCGAGGGTTGGACGGCAGGATCTGGCTGGGCTTCACCGGGCCGCGCAGTCCCAAGGTCGATGCGATGGCCGACAAGCCCTTCTTGCGCGAAGTGACGCTGCGCCTGCCCCGGATGCTTTGGCCTCTGCCGAAGAAATACGGGCATGTCTTTGCGTTTACAGAAGACGGCAAGGTGGTTGCCGATCTGCAGGACCCGTCGGGCAGTTATCCGGAGACAACCGGCGTCACGGAAACGGCGGATCGCCTGTACGTGCAGAACCTGCATCTTCATTCCATTGGCTCGCTGGCCCGCTAGCGGCCGAGGCCGTGTACAAGTTGCTGTAGTCGATCGAGCCTGATCACATCGACGTCATCGCGGTGGCTCATCAGCATCGGGAGCCCAATTGCTGGATTGGTCGCACCGACCCGACCTGACGCCGCTGAACATCCATGGTGACCGGATTCATCGCGAGAAGCTACGGTCAAAGACGGCCATCAAGGAACCTTCGAGCGCCGCTCGGCGACGGTCAGCAAACTGCAAACCGCGTCGATCGCCAGAGCGAGCGTGCCGCCGCCAATCGCACAAGCCCTAAAGTAATTTCTGGACCAGAAAATCGAAGCGTCCCCACCGACCTCAGCCCGGTTCAGTTCCCAATGCTGATTCGCCTGATATTCCAGTGGCAGGTCAGGTGGCCCTGATTGCCCTGACGACGATCGTATCCGTCGCCGACCCGATACAGAAATGCGAAGCACATAGACGCAAAAGGCCACCCCGAGGAGTGGCCCAAGTGCTTGTTTTCTGACTTCCCGACCTGGACTCGAACTGCCTACTGCAGCCGGTCGAGCAAGAATGAACTCCTTAGTGCGCATGCTTTAGACATGGATCAGGGTGGAGCGACGTTGACCCGTTAGCGTTTAAGTATCTGGCTTTCGCCTGCAACTCGATTAACAGCTAACAACAGTGCGCGCACCTTGCTCGCTCTTGATCGCGGCGCTCGCGACACTGCTTGCTGCCTGCAGTACGTTGCCGCCGCAGTCGACGCCTGCGGTCCCCGCGGCAGCATCGCCGGAGACCGCCACAGCGCCCGTTGCGACGCCGAACAGTGACGCCGTCGCGGCACCCGCTCCAGAACCCGACGGAGTGATGGAGAAGACCCGCAAGTCGGTGCGCTCAGCGGTGGAGTGGGTTGCGCACGGCGTTGACAGCTGGTTCGGCGATATGCCCGTTGAAAGGGGCCACCAGGTGACCGATGGCCTGCTCAGCCTCGACCTGCTCAAGCGCGAACGCGAAGGTTCGGGCGCCGGTGTGCGGTTCAACGCGCGGTTCTGGTTGCCGAATGCGGAGAAGAGCGCGTACGCGTTCGTCGGTCGGGACAATCCGCGCGACGTCGTGGCGGATATACCTGATGCGCTCACCCGCCAGCAACGGCTGCTGGAAGCGAGGCCCGAAAATCAATCTTTCTTCGCTGGTCTCGGCCTGCCGTTAAGCGATGTGCTCGATTTCCGGCTCGGCGTGCGCGGAGGGCTCAAGCCCTACGCCCAGGCGCGTTATCACCGGCTGTGGCAACTGTACGAGCGCGATCTGGTGGACTTTCGCGAGACCGTGTTCTGGGCGTTGGATGATCATTTCGGCTCGACGACCGCGCTGTCGTTCGAACATGCCATTTCTTCCACGCTGGCGGTGCGCTGGCTCAATGCGGCGACGATCACACAGAAGTCGAAGAACTACGAGTGGTCCAGCAAACTGGGCACGTACCACTACTTCGGCGCGCAGCGGCAACTGGCGCTGGAGGCACTTGTCTCGGGAAGCGAGGGCACCGGAGTGGCGGTGTCCGACTACGGCGTGCAGACGCGCTGGGAGCAGCCGGTGTACAAGGATTGGCTGCTGGGCGAATTCATCGTCGGCTATTTCTGGCCGCGCAAGGACGCAGCGAGTGAGCGCGAAACAAGCTGGGCGCTGGGTATCAACATGAAGATGCGCTTCTAGCGCGGCCCACACCCGGTTCGACGATTGCGAAGGCTGCCTCGAAGACATCTTTGGGCGTAGCTATGGCTCCCGAACCACGACAAAACCAGCTGATTGCAACCTTGCCGGATGGCGACTGGGAGCGCTGGCGTCCGCACCTGGAAGCCGTGGACCTGCCGCTTGGCAAGGTGCTCCACGAGTCCGGCGGCCGGATGAACCATGTGTATTTTCCGACCACGTCGGTCATCTCGCTGCTGTACGTGCTGGCGGACCGGGCTACGGCCGAGATCGCGGTGGTCGGACACGAAGGCCTCCTTGGCGTTTCGCTGTTCATGGGCGGCGAATCGATGCCAAACCGCGCGGTCGTGCGGAACGCCGGTCAGGCGTTCCGCCTGAAGGCCAACGTGATGCTGCAGGAGTTCAACCGGGCCGGTCCGCTGATGCACCTGCTGCTGCGCTATACGCAGGCCCGCATCACCCAGATGTCACAGACCGCGGTATGCAATCGGCACCATTCCGTCGA
>Ga0209261_10000165_pt1 | contig 17588 bp, 17 predicted proteins | sample DOMMetBare1Fresh_FD_187470 | JGI IMG/M metagenome (GOLD analysis project Ga0209261, IMG submission 187470) | Wetland sediment microbial communities from St. Louis River estuary, USA, under dissolved organic matter induced mercury methylation -... | ecosystem: Environmental > Aquatic >...
GCTGGCCCGGTAGCGGTCGAGGTGGCGGGCCAGCCGGGTGAGCCGGGAGAGCACCTCGAGCGGCGCGAGGTCCAGATCCGGCCGCTGCCGGCGCCAGGCGGCGACGATCCGGTCGACCTCGTCGCCGTCCGTTCCACGCACCACGGTGCCCTCGGCGTCGTCGGCCAGGTCGTCGGGCAGGTCGTCGGGCAGGTCGTCGGACGGGTTGTCGGACCGGGGCGTCCGGGGAAGCCGGCGGCGCTGGTCGGTGGTCACGACGGCCGCGCTCCGGAGCCCAGGGTGGGCCGGCGCTCCAGGCCCGACAATCCGTTCCAGGCCAGGTTTACCAGGTGCGCGGCGACGTCCGCCTTCTTCGCCTTGCGGTGGTCCAGCCAGTACTGGCCGGTCAGCGCCACCATGCCCACCAGCATCTGGGCATAGAGCGGGGCGGTCTTGCTCTCCAGGCCGCGGCGGGAGAACTCGTCCGCCAGCAGGTACTCGACCTGACCGGCCACGTCGCTGAGCAGGGTGGCGAAGGTGCCGGTCGACTGGGTGACCGGCGAGTCGCGGACCAGGATCCGGAACCCGTCGGTCGAGGTCTCGACGTAGCCGAGCAGCGCCAGGGCCGCGTTCTCCAAGAGGACCCGGGGGTGTTCGTGGCCGGACAGCGACGCGGTGATCGCGGCCAGCAGGGCCTGGATCTCCCGGTCGACGACCACCGCGTAGAGGCCCTCCTTGCCGCCGAAGTGCTCGTACACCACCGGCTTGGAGACCTGGGCCGTGGCGGCGATCTCCTCGACGCTGGTGCCCTCGAACCCCTTCTTGGCGAACAGCTTACGCCCCACGTCGAGCAGTTGCTCGCGACGCTCCTTACCGCTCATGCGGGGCCGCCCCGGCGGGGAGCGTCGGGTGGTGGAGCCCGTGGGTCGGGGGTGGCTCGTCGGCCGGGACGCGTCCCGGGGGGCGTCGCGGGCAGCGTCGCGGGCGGTGGAGGTCACCCGCTCATCATGCCCGCTTGGCCGCCAGCCTCTCCTGCTTCGGCCAGCGCACGTCCCAGGCCCAGCCGGCCTTCTCCAGCAGCCAGATGAGCCGGGCGCTGCTGTCGATCTGCCCGCGCAGCACGCCGTGTCGGGCGCTGGTCGGGTCGGCGTGGTGCAGGTTGTGCCAGGACTCCCCGAAGGAGGGGATGGCCAGCCACCACACGTTCACCGAGCGATCCCGGGACACGAACGGGGTCGATCCGATCGCGTGGCAGATCGAGTTGATCGACCAGGTGACGTGGTGCAGAAGCGAGACGCGGACCAGCGAGCCCCAGAAGAAGGCGGTCAGGGCGCCCTGCCAGGACCAGGTGATCAGGCCGCCGAGCAGCGGGGGCAGCAGCATGGAGGCGCCCACGATTGCCGGGAAGGCCTTCGAGATCCGGACGATGTCCTGGTCCTTCAACAGATCGCGGCAGTACTTGCGCGGGTTGGTCTGCTCCACGTCGAAGAGCCAGCCCATGTGGGCGAAGAACAGTCCTTTGAGCAGGGCCGGCAGGGTGTCGCCGTAGCGCCACGGCGAGTGTGGGTCGCCCTCGCGGTCGCTGAACGCGTGGTGGCGGCGGTGGTCGGCGACCCAGCGGATCACTTCACCCTCGATGGCGCTCGTCCCGGCGATGGCCAGCGCGATCTTGATCGGTCGCGTGGTCTTGAACGACCCGTGCGTGAAGTAGCGGTGGAAGCCCACCGTGATGCCCAGACCGCTGACGACGTACATCACCAGGGCGATGGTCAGGTCGACCCAGCTCACCAGGTGCCAGCGGAAGGCCATCGGCACGGCCGTGAGCACGGCGAGGAACGGCACGACGATGAACAGGAAGAGCATCGTGCGGTCCAGGAGCGTGTGCTGGACGTCATCGAACTGCGACTCTCCGCCGGTCACCGGCGGGCGAACCTCCGGGGAGGCAACAGTCGTCGGGCCGGTCAGGGTGGCCGGGGTGGTCGTGGATGCGGTCGTGATGCTGGGCGGTGGAGGGGTCATCAGGCGGGGTCCTCATGGTCCTCGATGGTCAGGGCAACACGGACGGACGGCGCTCGGGCAGGGCCGACAGTCAGCGGGGAGGTGCACGATCGCGCTACGGCGGCAATACCGTGGCTACGCCACCGTAACCTACGCTGGCGTAGGTATGCCAGCCCCCGCCCTGTCCGCACCGTCGTGCTCTCGGTGGGCCCCACCCCTCCAGCCGCCCTCTGGGCACGGTGTGACGTCGTGCTCGTCTGCTGCGCACGGTGTGACGTCGTGCTCATCGGGCGAGCGAGTGTTGTGTGACGTCGTGCCCGCCAGACGAGCACGGTGTGACGTCGTGCCCCAGAGGGAGGAGGGGGTGTGCCATGCGGCACACTGGGGCGGGCGCCGCGGTGCGCCCTCGTGCCGCCGCCGTCGTCCTGCCGTGGCCGGTGCTCCGGCCGCGGCGCCGATCCGCCCTGGTGTAACGGCAGCACACAGGCCTTTGGAGCCTTGAGGTCCCTGTTCGAATCAGGGGGGCGGAGCGCTCGGTGACCCTGGGAGCCCTCGCGGCGGGCCCGCAGGTGGGACAGACCGGGACGCCGTCCCGTCACCTGCGGTTAGGATCGCCCTGCCGACCCCCGGGTGCCGAGGAGGCAGCGTCACGTGAGTCACACCGACCCCCGCCAGCCCCCGGCCGCCGTCGTCGTCCTCGCCGCCGGCGAAGGCACGCGGATGAAGTCGGCCACCCCCAAGGTGTTGCATCGCATCGGCGGGCGCTCTCTGCTCGGCCACGCGATGGCCGCGGCGCGGTCCGTGCGTCCCGAGCACCTCGTGGTCGTCGTCCGGCACGGGCGTGACCAGGTGGCGGCGCACGCGGTCGAGGTCGATCCCGATGTCGTGGTGGCCGACCAGGACGACGTCAAGGGCACCGGCCGGGCCGTCGCCTGCGGCATCGACGCCCTCGCCGCCACCGGTGTCCCCCCGTTGACCGGGCCCGTCGTGGTCACCTACGGCGACGTGCCACTGCTCACCGGGCAGACCCTGGCCCACCTGCTCGACCACCACGCCGACTCCGGCAACGCGGTCACCGTGCTCACCGCCGAGGTCGCCGACCCGACCGGGTACGGGCGGGTGCTGCGCGCCCCCGACGGCACCGTCACGGCGATCGTCGAGCACAAGGACGCCGCCGCCGACCAGCTGGCGGTACGGGAGATCAACTCCGGGATCTACGCCTTCGAGGCCGACGTCCTGCTCGACGCGCTCGGCCGGATCGGCACCGACAACGCCCAGGGCGAGATGTACCTCACCGACGTCCTGGCGATCGCCCGGGGCGACGGCCGGCGGGTGGGTGCCGTCGGCACCGACGACGTCTGGCAGGTCGAGGGGGTCAACGACCGGCTGCAACTGGCAGCGCTCGGTCGCGAGCTCAACGAGCGCACCCTGCGGGCCTGGATGCGCGACGGGGTCACCGTGGTCGACCCGGCCACCACCTGGGTCGACGTCACCGTCGTCCTCGACCGGGACATCACCCTGCTGCCGGGCACCCAGTTGCACGGCAGCACCGAGGTGGCCGTCGGTGCGACGATCGGACCCGACACCACGCTCACCGACTGCACCGTGGCCGCCGGCGCCAGCGTGGTGCGCAGCCACGGCACGGGGGCGCTGGTCGAGGCCGGTGCCACCGTGGGCCCGTTCAGCTTCCTGCGCCCGGGCACCCGGCTCGGCCCGAAGGGCAAGATCGGCGCCTTCGTGGAGACCAAGAACGCCCAGATCGGCGCCGGGGCCAAGGTTCCGCACCTGTCCTACGTCGGCGACGCGACGATCGGCGAGGGCACCAACATCGGGGCCGCCACGATCTTCGTGAACTATGACGGGGTGGCCAAGCACCGGACGACCGTCGGCGATCACGTGCGGATCGGCAGCGACACGATGCTGGTCGCGCCGGTCAGCATCGGCGACGGCGCCTACACCGCCGCGGGATCGGTGATCACCGAGGATGTCCCGCCGGGGGCGATGGCCGTCGCTCGCGGCCGGCAACGCAGCATCGACGGGTGGGTGATGCGGCGAAGGGCAGGGACGGCGTCCGCCGCGGCGGCCCAGGCGGCGCTGGCCGACGCCACCCATCAGGCGGCCGTCACCACGAACGCCGCGGAAGGAACGACGAGATCATGATCAGCGGGCTGACCGCCCCCAACGAGAAACGGCTCGTGATCGCCAGCGGCCGGGCCCATCCGGCGCTCGCCGAGGAGGTGGCGGCAGCGCTCGAGGTCGACCTCCTGCCCACCGCGGCCTACGACTTCGCCAGCGGCGAGATCTACGTCAGGTTCGGCGAGAGCGTGCGCGGCAGCGACGCCTTCGTGATCCAGAGTCACTGCGCGCCGGTCAACAAGTGGGTGGTCGAGCAGCTGATCATGGTCGATGCCCTCAAGCGGGCCTCGGCCAAGCGGATCACCGTGATCGCTCCGTTCTTCCCCTACGCCCGCCAGGACAAGAAGCATCGCGGCCGAGAGCCGATCTCGGCCCGGTTGATGGCTGACCTGTTCAAGACCGCGGGCGCCGACCGGATCATCTCGGTCGACCTGCACACCGCGCAGATCCAGGGCTTCTTCGACGGTCCGGTCGACCACCTGTGGGCCCTGCCGCTGCTCGCCGACTACGTGCGGGGCCGGGTGGACCGCAGCAAGCTGACCATCGTCAGCCCGGACGCAGGGCGGGTGCGGGTGGCCGACGTCTGGTCGGACCGGCTGGCCGCGCCGCTGGCGATCATCCACAAGCGTCGCGACCCGAGCGTGCCCAACCAGATCAAGGTGCACGAGGTGGTCGGCCAGGTCGAAGGACGCACCTGTCTGCTGGTCGATGACATGATCGACACTGCCGGCACGATCGTGCAGGCGGCGGAGGCGTTGCGGGAGAACGGTGCCAGCCAGGTGATCGTTGCTGCGACCCACCCGATCCTGTCCGGGCCGGCCGTGGACCGGTTGAAGAACAGCAGCATCGGCGAGGTGATCGTGACCAACACGCTGCCGATCGCCGAGGAGTCGATGTTCCCCAAGCTGACCGTGCTGTCCATCGCGCCGATGATCGCCAGGGCGGTGCGCGAGGTCTTCGACGACGGATCGGTCACCTCGCTCTTCGACGGGAACGCCTGATCCGCCCGGGGATCCACTCGAGGCACCTCGGCTCGGCCAGAAGTCACCGCACGCGTGCGGATTTCAGGTCCGGGCCGACGCGCGGCTACGATGATGCGGTTGCCTCGGCGAGGGTCCGCCCCGGTGGGACCGTGATCGACGCGGGCGTTCGCGCCAGGTCGTCCGGCTCTGCCCGGGCCCCGACCCGGTGGCAGCCGCCCGCGGACCGCCACCCGGAACGCGCGACGCCAGCTCCACGACGCCCGTACCCGACGCTCAGCACCACGATGCGAGGCCGTAGTGCCTCACCGATGAGGAGAGAACGTGTCCGAGGTCAAGCTCATCGCCGAGAAGCGCACCGAGTTCGGCAAGGGGGCGGCCCGCCGGCTGCGCCGGGCCCACAAGGTGCCCGCGGTCCTGTACGGCCACGGCACCGAGCCGCTGCACCTGGCCCTGCCCGGCCACGACACGATGATGGCGCTCAAGCACTCGAACACCCTGCTCACCCTCGACCTGGGCGGCGGCGCGTCCGAGCTCGCCCTGCCCAAGGACGTCCAGCGGCACGCGATCAAGGGGGTCATCGAGCACGTCGACCTGCTGCTGGTCCGCCGCGGCGAGAAGGTGACCGTCGACGTCCCGCTGCACGTGGTCGGCGACCCGGTGAGCGGCACCCTGGTCACCAGCGAGCTGAACACGCTCTCGATCGAGGTCGAGGCGACCCACATCCCGGGCTCGATCGAGGTCAGTGTCGAGGGCGCCGCGGCCGGCACCCGGATCCTGGCCGGCGAGATCGCGCTGCCGGTCGGCGCCACCCTGGAGACCGACCCCGAGGCCATGGTGCTGCAGGTCACCCTGCCTGCGGCCGAAGAGACCGGCGAGGAGGGAGGCGCCGAGGAGGCCGGCGAGGGTGAGGCGCCGGCGGCCGAACCCGCCGAGTGAGCACCGGCCCCGCAGGGGCAGGGGCAGCCGGCGCCGGGGCCCCGGACGACCGGCCCTGGCTCGTCGTCGGGCTCGGCAACCCGGGCTCGCAGTACGCCCGCAACCGGCACAACGTCGGCGCGACGAGCGTCGCCGTGCTGGCCGCCGACCTCGGGGCCACGCTCTCCTCGCACAAGACCCGCGCCCGGGTCGCGGAGGTGCGCCTGCCCCCGCGGTCCACCCCGGAAGGGCTGCGTCCCGGCCCGCGACTGGTCCTCGCCGTCCCGACCTGTTTCATGAACCTCTCCGGCGGTCAGGTGAGCGGTCTGGTCTCCTTCTACCGGGCCGAGCTCGACCGGCTGCTGGTCCTGCACGACGAGCTCGACCTGCCCTTCGGGCAACTGCGGCTGAAGCGGGACGGCGGTGAGGGTGGGCACAACGGGCTGCGCTCGGTCTCGCAGTCGCTGGGCCGGCGCGACTACTGCCGGCTGCGCCTGGGCATCGGCCGTCCGCCGGGCCGGATGGACCCGGCCGACTTCGTGCTGCGCGACTTCGCCGCGGCCGAGCGCGAGGACGCCGCGGTGATGGTCAACCAGGCCGCGGACGCCGTCCGGGACATCGCCCTGCTCGGCTGGGAGCGGGCGCAGAACGAGCTCAACACCAGGGCCCAGTCGGTCTAGCGGCCCCTCCGCCGTTCGGACGGTTTCTGCCGCGCGCGACCCGACCCGCCGGTCGCCGTGCGGTCATGCCACCCCCGTCATCCCTACAGTTCCACCGAACACAGCTGACGAGAGCAGCCGGACGAGCCACCGGGGAGCGGCCGACCATGGCGATCGAGATCGTCCCGACCACGGGTGCTGCCGCGGGTTCGGCGCCACGATCCGGGCACCGCGCAGCACCGGGCTATCGCTGCGTCCTCCTGCCGCGCCCCGACCTACCGCCCCGGGCGCAGGGCGTCGAGCGCGCCGCCGACTCGGCGCAGCCCCTGGCCGAGACCTACCGTCGCGCCGTGCTGGCCGGCGATGCCGTCGTGGCCCTGATCACCGCCGTGGTGCCGGTGGTGGCCACCGGCACCACGGATGGCCTGGCGACCGGCGTGGCGATGGCCCTGCCCGCGGCGTGGCTCGGCGTGCTGGCCCTGCGCGGCGCCTATCGGCGGGATGCCTGGCGCGATCGGGTACGCGACCCCGATCCGCACGACGTCGGTGCCGCCGGTGCCCTGCTCGTGGTCGCCGTGATCTGCGGCGCCTATCTGCTGGACGCCGCGATCCCGCGGGTCTGCCTGCTGCTCACCGGTGCACTGCTCGTCGCCGGGTCGGCCCTGGTCCGCCGGCTGGCCAGCGCTTCGATGGCCCGCGCCCGGCGTCGGGGACGCGGCATCCTCCGGCTGCTCGTGGTCGGCCACCCCGAGCCGGTTGCCCGGCTGATCGAGGCGCTGGACGCTGCGGCCGGTCGCGGGCTGGTTGCTGTGGGGGCGGTGCTGCGGCACGACGGCGACGACCGGTCAGCGGCCACCCCGGCCTACGGGGTCCCGAGCGTCGCCGATGCCCGCGACGTGCAGGTGGTGCTGGAGGCGGCCGAGGAACTCGACGTGGACGCCGTCGTCCTCGGCAGCGACCTGGACCTGTCCGGCTGGGGAGTCCGGTTGTTGCTCGAAGGGCTCGACGAGGCCGGGACATCCGGGCGTCAGCTGTTCGCCGACCGCGGGATCGGGGCCGCCTCGTGGGCGCCGAGGGCCTGGCCGGTTCCTGGGACCGGACTTGTCCTGGTGGGCGAACGCACGCCTCGCTGACGGGGCGCCGCTCGGTCGACCCAGAGCGCTGCGGTACCGTCGATGCACGCAGCGGAGCGACGTTCGACCCACGGTTCACCCGACGTGCACGACCCGAGAGGCTTCTCCAGTGCCCCGATCATCGGCGACCTCCACCGGACCCGACGAGCGGGGCTGGCCGGTGGCTGAGGACCGTCACCGGTCGAATCTCGACGACGCCATGCTCGCCCGCAGCCTCGCGGTCGAGGCCGGCGAGGTCCTGATGCAGATCCGCCGCAGCGGGTTCGTCGCCGACGACCTGCGCGCCGCGGGGGACGCCGGGGCGCAGGCCGTGCTGGCCCGCCGCCTGGACGACGAGCGGCCCAGCGACGCCGTGCTCTCCGAGGAGGCGGTCGACGACCGCAGCCGGCTCACGGCGTCCCGGGTCTGGATCATCGACCCGTTGGACGGCACCCGCGAGTTCGCGGAGGACGGCCGGATCGACTGGGCCGTGCACGTGGCCCTGTGGGCCGGCGGTGACCTGGTCGCGGGCGCGGTGGCGATGCCCGCCGACGGGGTGTGCTACCACACCGCCCAGCCGCCGGAGCTGCCCCCGCGGGCAGACGGGCCGCTGCGCCTGGCCGTCAGCCGGACTCGTCCGCCTTCCTTCGTGGCGGAGTTGGCCGAGGTGCTCGGCGCGGTGCTGGTGCCGATGGGCTCGGCCGGGGTGAAGTGTGCCTCGGTCTGGCGCGGGGAGACCGACGCCTACGTGCACGCCGGTGGCCAGTACGAGTGGGACTCTGCCGCCCCGGTCGCGGTGGCCCGGGCCGCGGGGCTGCACACCAGCCGGATCGACGGCTCGCCGCTGGTCTACAACCAGCCGGACCCCCACCTGCCTGACCTGGTGGTCTGTCGGCCCGACGTCGCCGATCGGATCGTGAGCGCGACCGCGTCGCTGGCTCAGGGCTGAGCCGTGACCCGCCGAGCCTTACTCCATGCAGCTGCTCCGGTTGACCCCGAACCGACGGGTGCACCGGCGTCGTCCCGGACGAGGTGAGTGATTTGTCCACCCCTGCGCACGACTACCGGCTCTCCGAGCTGGCCACCCTGGAGGCGGAGTCGATCCACATCTTCCGGGAGGTGGCGGCCGAGCTGGAGCGTCCGGTGCTGCTGTTCTCCGGGGGCAAGGACTCCATCGTCATGCTGCGCGTGGCGCAGAAGGCGTTCTGGCCCGCGCGGATCCCGTTCCCGGTGCTGCACGTCGACACCGGCCACAACTTCGACGAGGTCATCGAGTTCCGGGACCGGCGGGTGGCCGAGCTCGGCGTCCAGCTGATCGTGGGCAGCGTGCCCGACGCGATCGCCGCCGGCACGGTGCACGAACTGCCGGACGGCACCCGCAACCGGATCCAGACCCCGGTGCTGCTGGACACCCTGGAGAAGCACGGCTTCACCGCCGCCTTCGGGGGCGCGCGTCGGGACGAGGACAAGGCCCGGGCCAAGGAGCGGGTGTTCTCGTTCCGGGACGAGTTCGGTCAGTGGGACCCGAAGAACCAGCGGCCCGAGCTGTGGTCGATCTACAACGGGCGGATCCACCTGGGCGAGTCGATCCGGGTCTTCCCGCTGTCGAACTGGACGGAGCTGGACATCTGGCAGTACGTCCAGTGCGAGGGCATCGACCTGCCGAGCATCTACTTCGCCCACGAGCGCGAGGTGTTCGACCGCGGCGGGATGCTCTACGCCAACCATGAGTTCTGCCGGCCTCGGGCGGGCGAGGAACCGTTCACCGCGCGGGTGCGCTACCGCACGGTCGGGGACGCCAGCCTGACCGCCGCCGTGCGCAGTGACGCCGACACCATCGACGCCATCATCGACGAGGTTGCCTCCACCCGGATCACCGAGCGTGGCGCGACCCGCGGGGACGACAAGTTCAGCGAGGCCGCCATGGAGGACCGCAAGCGGGAGGGGTACTTCTGATGGCACGGCTGCCGGGTGGGCGTCATGGGATGGACATGCTCCGCTTCGCCACCGCGGGGTCGGTGGACGACGGCAAGAGCACGCTGATCGGCCGGCTGCTCTACGACTCGAAGTCGATCTTCGCCGACCAGCTCGACGCCGTCGAGCAGGCCAGTGCCCGGATGGGCGACGACTACGTCAACCTGGCCCTGCTCACCGACGGCCTGCGGGCCGAGCGGGAGCAGGGGATCACGATCGACGTGGCCTACCGCTACTTCGCCACGCCGCGGCGCAAGTTCATCATCGCCGACACCCCGGGGCACATCCAATACACCCGCAACATGGTCACCGGTGCCTCGACCGCCGACCTGGCCATCGTGCTGGTGGACGCGCGCAAGGGCCTGGTGGAGCAGAGCCGGCGGCACGCGTTCATCGCGACCCTGCTGCGGGTGCCGCACCTGGTGCTCGCGGTGAACAAGATGGACCTGGTCGACTACTCGGGCGAGGTGTACGAGGCGATCAGCGACGAGTTCGTGGCCTTCGCTGCCAAGCTCGACGTGCCGGACCTGACCGTGATCCCGATCTCGGCGCTGCACGGCGACAACATCGTCACCCGGTCGGCGCAGATGCCCTGGTACGACGGGCCGTCCCTGCTGCACTACCTCGAGCATGTGCACGTCAGCAGCGACCGGAACCTGATCGACGCCCGATTCCCGGTGCAGTACGTGATCCGGCCGCAGTCGGCGAACATCCACGACTACCGCGGGTATGCCGGCACCATCGCCAGCGGCGTGTTCAAGCCAGGCGACGAGATCGTCGTCCTGCCGTCGGGGTTCACCAGCCGGATCGCCTCGATCGAGACCATGGACGGCAAGGTGGCCGAGGCGTTCCCACCGATGGCGGTGACCATCCGGCTGACCGACGAGATCGACATCAGCCGCGGCGACATGATCTGTCGGCCGCACAACGCCCCGATGGTGACCCAGGACCTCGAGGCGATGGTGTGTTGGATGAGCGACAAGCCGCTGCAGCCGGGCCACAAGCTCGCCCTCAAGCACACCACCAAGTCGGTGCGCACCATGGTGAAGACCCTGCGCTACACCCTCGACATCAACACCCTGCACCGCCACGAGGGCTCGGCATCCCTCGGGCTCAACGAGATCGGTCGGGTGCTGCTGCGTACCACCGGGCCGCTGTTCGCCGACCCCTACCGGCGCAATCGGCACACCGGCGGCTTCGTCCTGATCGACGAGGCCACCAACGTGACCGTCGGCGCCGGCATGATCCTCGAGGGCTGACCCCGGAGCAGGTCGGTCCCCCCGTGGAGCGAGGCGTCACGGCACGCTAAGGCCGAGCCCCCTGGCGTCCGATCACTCCAGCAGAGTCCGCCGTACGGAGGGGGACCGTGGGCAAGGGGTGTGGCGTGGGCAGGCAGTTGGACGTCCTCCTGGTGTGCTCGAGCGGGGGTCATCTCGCCCAGCTCACCGCGCTCGACCCGTGGAGCCGGGAGCACCGGCGGCGGTGGGTGTGCCTCGACACCCCCGACGCAGTGAGCATCCTGCGTGGTGAGGACGTCATCTGGGCCTACCACCCGACCACCCGGAACGTGCGCAACCTGGTGCGCAACATCGGCCTGGCCTGGCGCGAGCTGCGTCGGCGCCGTCCCGACGTGGTCATCTCCACCGGGGCCGGGGTGGCCGTCCCGTTCTTCCTGATCGCCAAGCTGCGTCGTATCCCGACGGTGTACCTGGAGGTGTACGACCGGATGGACAGCCCGACGCTGACCGGCCGGCTCTGCCGGCCGTTCACCGACGCGATGCTCGTGCAGTGGGAAGAGCAGCGCGACCTGTACCGCCGCGCCGACGTGGTGGGGTGCGTGCTGTGAGCGTGGCGCCCGAACCCACCACGACCCGGCTCATCCGGCGGATGTCGGTCACCGTCGGCACCGATCACCACCCGTTCGAGCGGCTGATCTCCTGGGCGGAGCACTGGGCGGCCCGGATGCCCGACTGGGACGTGCAGATCCAACACGGCCGCACTCGCCCGCCCGTGCACGGCACCGGGTTCGCGTTCTGCGAGCACCAGCGGCTGCAGGAGTTGTTCGAGATCAGCGATGTGATCGTCACCCACGGCGGTCCGGCGACGATCACCGAGGCCCGTCGACGCGGACACCGCCCGATCGTGGTGCCCCGCGACCCGCGCCTGGGGGAGCACGTCGACGACCATCAACAGCTCTTCTCCCGTCGGCTCGGACGCGGTGGGGTCGTGGAACTGGCCGAGACCGAGGACGACTTCCTGGCCGCGGTGGTGGCGATCTCCTACCTGCCGCGTCAGCGGCAGTCGAGCGAGGACATCCCGCCCGGGGTGTTCAAGGTGGGTGCCGTCGCCGAGCGCCTGGCGCAGCGCCGAAATCGGCACTGAGAGCACATATTCAATTACCTAGAGTTAGACGCCCTGGTAGATTCTGCCTGTGCGGCGTCCCACCCAGCGTCTCGGCGAACGCTTCGCCCGCGTGATCGACACCGACCCGATCGACCTGCGGGACATCCGCCGGGCCGCGCCGCCGCGGATCGCCGTGATCCATCAGCCCTTCGCCGGCGGCGCGCGACCGGAGCTGCCGGCGCCCCCTGCCCGAGTGAGGGTGCTCGGCGCACCCATTCCGGTGGTCGAAGACCCGGTCGAGGACGCCCCGGTGTGGGCCGGCGATTGGACCCGGACCTGGTCCTCGTCCAGGTCCTCGTCCTCGTCCAGGTCCTCGTCCTCGTCCAGGTCCTGGTCCTCGTCCAGGTCCTGGTCCTCGTCCAGGTCCTGGTCCTCGTCCAGGTCCTCGTCCTGGTCCTCGTCCTGGGCTCGGCCGTGGACCCGGTGGACGCCGCGACGGCGCCGGCTGGTGCGCCGTACCACTGCCGGCCTGGCCCTGCTGACCAGTGCCGTGCTCGTCGTCCTCGCCCTGCTGAGTATGCTCAGCGCCGGCGTGCCCACCTGACGACTCGCTGTGAGCGACGAGGATCACGCGCCTCCACGGGGTGGACGTGGGTGGTGACCACCACGCGAGTTCCGCCGCTCAGCGGCTCTGCAGGGCGTCCAACGCGACGGCCATGGCGGCCCCGACCCGCCAGTCCAGGCGCCAGCCGGACGGCGCCGCGGGCAGTTCGATCTCGTAGACGTCGCGCAGCGCAGGGCGTTTCGTGCTGGTCATCACCACGGTGCCGTCGCTCGCGGTGAAGTCGAAGTGGAACAGCCACGGCACCGGGATGTCACCGAGGATGGGGACGAGCTCCCAGAACCGGCGCAGGACGGCGACCGTCTGGTTGCGTTCGTGACCCGTGCCCTGGAATCCGTCCGGGGTGCCCAGGTGCCAGGTGGAGCGCAGGAGCGACTTGGCGAAGTCCTTCCGGAACCACCCGATCGCCGCGCCGGCGGCGTCCGTCACGTCGTAGGTGGCACCGAGATCCATCCGGGTCCGGGCCTTGAACGAGAACACCGGTCGGCTCCGGGACTCGTCGGTGTAGAAGGTGACCTGCTCCTTGAACGCCATTCGCTTCTGCTGGGCCAGGCAGAGCAGGCCGGTCTCGTTCCCGGCCGCGTCGACGGCGAGCACCTCGTACCGGTTGACCATCATGGTCAGTCGCTGGCGGACGCGGAAGCGTTCGATCGCAGCCGGGTACCCCGTCCCGTAGGTCTCGGTCATCCTCGTCCTCCCGATCGGCTCGGCAGCCTCCCGACCGGTGACCACCCTGCCCCATGGCCTGCCGACGAGCGAGGGCGACGCGCGGTTCCGGAACCGGATGGCGCGCGGTCGGGCGAGGGCGCTTGGATGACCCCATGACTGCCGCCGACGAGGTCAACCGCCATCGCGAGCGAGCGTGCACCGAGCGCGCGGTCCTGGACGCCGTCCTGGACGCCGGCGTGGTGGGCACCCTGTCGACGGTGGTCGACGGACGCCCCTGGGTGGTGCCGATGCTCTACGCCCGCCTCGGGGACCGCGTGCTGATGCACGGCTCGACCGGGGCCGGGGCACTGCGCCAGGTGGCCGCGGGAGCACCCGCTGCGCTGTGCGTGGTGCACCTGGACGCCGTGGTGGTGGCCCAGACCACCTTCGAGTCCTCGGCGAACTACCGTTCCGCTGTCGTCCACGGGCGGTTGCGCCCGCTCGACGGGGCCGACAAGTCCGGCGCGCTCGACGCCCTCTCGGACGCGATCGTCCCCGGGCGGACCGCCGAGGTCCGCGCGATGACCGGCAAGGAGTTGGCCGCGACCCTGGCCCTGGAGCTGCCGATCACCGAGGGCGCGTGGACGGTCAAGGTGCGCACCGGTCCGCCGTCCCCGATCCAGGACGACGCGACCCAGGCCGAACGGACGGCGTGGACGGGCGTCGTCCCGCTGCGCACCGTCGCCGGCGAGCCCGAGCCGACCGACTGGTGCCCGCCGGACACGCCGATCCCTGCCTCGGTGCACCGACTCCTCGACCGCCACCCCTGATCCGCACAGCGGACACTGTGGTGTTCACCTGCGGAGCATGAGCGGGGTAATGGACGAGTCGGAGGGGTGGGGCTCAGCGCCAGGGCAGCTCGCGACCCAGCAGCTCGGCCAGAGCGGCGTTGTGCGGCCGATAGAACTCGCGCAGCTCCGCCTCCACGGCGGCGTCCATCGGTGCGTAGGCCCGGTAGTTGTGCTGCGTGGTGTCCGGGATGCGCTCCGACTCGATGCCCAGGAAGCGCGCCATCTGGTCCATCGCTTCCTGCTCGTCGCGGTACATGTCCTCGCTGACCATGATCAGCACCCGGTCGCGCCCGACGGCGTCGAACCAGCGCCGCAGCTGCGGGGCGTAGACCCCCCGCTCGCGGTAGGTGTACCAGTCGTGAGCGCGGCTGTAGTAGTACGGGTCGGCCGCCATCTTCTCCGGCTCGCCGGCGGTCCGCTCGGCCTCGGCAGCCAGGGCGCGGGCGAACGGCAGCGGCTCGACGTGGTTGTCCACCCGCTCCCAGTAGTGGCTGTAGGCGCGCTTGACCGGGTCGCGCAGCAGCACGATGAACCGTGCCTCGGGCAGGTCCCGCGCCACCCGGGCCGGCACGCGCGGATCGAACATGTAGTAGGGGCTGGACTCGCCGGTGATCACCTTGCGACCGAGTCTGCGCTGCAAGGCGTTCCGCGCCGCCACGCTCGGGAAGTGGCCGCGGTACCAGTCCAGCCCGCGGTCGTAGTGCCAGTAGAAGAAGTGCGGACTCTTCAGGTGCTCCCAACGGGTCACCATCGGCATCACCTGCGGGTGCTGGATCAGGTAGCGCCAGGCCGACGTCGAGCCGCCCCGCTTGGTGCCGAGGACGAGGAAGTCCGGCAGTGGCCGCCAGGTGGCGGTGAGCGAGCCGTAACCACGCACCGCGCTCTTGGCCACGCCCTTGGCCTGCTGCGGCACAAGGGACTTGAGGGTCTGCTCCAGGGTGGTCATGCCGACGGTCCTCCAGGGGTGACAGCGGGTCGAGCGGGCCGCGCCGGACGTCGCCGCACTGCCGCGACGAGCTCGTCCAGCCCGAGGGAAGTGCGTTGGGCGGCCAGGGCGGCCAGATAGACCAGCGTCGCCAGGGCGGTCCCGGCGAGCAGGGCGAGGAACGCCGCGTGCGACGACGGGGCGCCGTCCAGCAGGCGGGCGGCCGCGCGGACGGTGAGGACCGGCAGGGCGAAGGCCCCGAGCACGGTGGCCGCCGAGCGCAGCACCCCGGCGTCCACGCTGTGCAGGCCCAGCCCGACCCGCACCTCGGCGAAGCCGGCGACGGCGTCGGTGAGCATCGCGGCCGACCAGCCGACCGCTGCGCCGAGGATGCCGATCCGGGGCACGAGCCACAGATCCAGGCCGACCATGACCAGGATCGACGCCCCGGTGTTCGCCGCCGCCCAGTGGCTGTGGTGCGCCATGTTGAGCACCGTGTTCGCGTTGCCGGTGGCGACCACGCCGAGCATCGCCAGGCAGAGCAGGGTCAGGGCGGGCGCGGCGGAGGTGAACGAGGGTCCGAGAATGGCCAGGACGCCGGGGGCGAAGGCCGCCATCGCCAGGTACACCGGCCAGGTGGACAGGATCGCCCAGCGCACGCTGAGCCGGTGCACGTGTTCGGCCTCGGCCCGGTCGCCGCGGGCGAAGGCGGCGGCCAGGAGCGGGCCGACCGACAGCCGCACCGCCTGCAGGGCGAAGGTGCCGCTGGTCACGAAACGACTTGCGGCCGCATAGATCCCGGCCTGGCTCGCGCCGATCAGCGCGGTGACGAGGACGACGTCGGACCAGACGATGAGCACCTCGAACGTGGCGGCGACGGCACGCGGCGCGGTGGAGCGCCAGAACGCAGCCGCGGAGTGGGCCCGATCGACGGGATGCACCGGTGCGGCGAGGGTGGGGGCCGGCAGCAGTCGGCGCACCTCGCGGACCGCGATCGCCAGGGCCAGCAGCAGCGGCAGCGCCCAGGCCAGCAGGGCGACCGAGGCCGGGGAGGTCAGGGCGCGCCAGCCGTCGTCCTCGCCGTGGTCGAGGTGCCAGGCCTGCGCGGCGAGCACGGCGGCGGCGACCAGCAGGGGCCGGGCGGCGGGGAGGAACACCTGTTGCACGGTGGTGAACGCGCGCAACGAGCCGAGCCCGCGGGCCGCGCCGTTGAGCAGGACCAGGGACAGCGTCGAGGCGATCAGGAACGGGGCGAGCAGCCGGATCGCCGTCCGCATCTGCTCGGCCGTCTCGTGCGGGAAGACCCGGGCGGCCAGGGGTCCGGCCAGCACGGCGGCGAGCACGGCGGTGACGACGGTCGCCGCCAGCACCGGCCGGACGGCGTGACGCAGGGTGGGCCGCAGTCGGTCCGGACGGCGCGCGGCACGCAGGCCGGAGAGCGCGCGGACCAGGCCGGTGTCGGTGCCCAGGAGGAGGATCGAGGTGGCGATGGTGAACAGCGCCACGGCGGTGAAGTAGATGCCGGCGTCGTGGGCGGGCAGCAGCCGGCCGACGGTGACGGTCAACGCCAGGCCGCCGGCACCGGCGGTGATCGCCCCGATCAGGCCGAGCGCACCCTGGCGAGCCGCCGTCGCGGTGACGTCGCGCGGCGCCGGGCGGGTGCCGTCCTTCGTGGCTCCCGAGCCGGGCGCGTGCGAGCTCGGCGCGCTCACAACCCCCTACCGCGCCGATGCAGGAAGCGCTGCACACCCTCGACGCTGACCACACCGGCGGCCACCGCCGCGGCGAGGTAGGCACGAGGTTCGCTGCGGTGCAGGCGAAGCGTGTCCAGGGCGGTGACCAGCGCCGCGCGTCGGCGGCCCATCGCCGCCAACGCGATCGCCTGCTGGCCACGGATCCGGGCCCGCCCGCGCGGCACGCTGTCGAACTGGGGGTGCTTGGCCAGCAGCGCATCCAGGCTGTCGTGGATCAGCTGCCACTTCGAGAAGTAGTACGACGAGCCGTGCCAGTGGACGGCGACCAACGGGCGCGGGACCGACAGGATCGGCCCCACCGCGGCGGCGCGCAGCAGGAGGTCGTAGTCCTCGGCGTAGCCGCCCGGCAGCTCCTCGTCGACCAGCCCGATCGCCCCGAACAGATCGGCCCGGCGAATCAGGAACGTCGACGGGTGCAGCTCCATGATCCGGCGCGTGATCAGGTCCTCCAGCGTGGTCGGGCGCAGCGGCCCGGGCCGGTGGTTGGGCACGCCGTGGGTGATGACCGACACCCCGGTCGCGACCATGGACGCCGACGGGGTGCGCAGCAGCATCGGCACCTGGGCGCCGAGCTTTCCGGGCAGCCACTCGTCGTCGTCATCGCAGAACGCGATCAGCTCGTGGGTGGCGGCGAGGATGCCGCTGTTGCGGGCGCCGGGCAGGCCCTTGCTGCGGGTGTTCGGGATCTG
>Ga0209261_10000166_pt1 | contig 17551 bp, 14 predicted proteins | sample DOMMetBare1Fresh_FD_187470 | JGI IMG/M metagenome (GOLD analysis project Ga0209261, IMG submission 187470) | Wetland sediment microbial communities from St. Louis River estuary, USA, under dissolved organic matter induced mercury methylation -... | ecosystem: Environmental > Aquatic >...
ATCGGGCGGCAGGATGGGTTTGATGCCAGCCAGCAGCACACCGAGCCACGCCGCGCCATGCGAAGTCTGCCACGCATGGTTGCGCACTGCCGGAGTGAACGAAACCACCGTCGCCAGCGCCAGCAGCACGATCACCCCGCGCGCCAGGCCGAACACCCCACCCAGCGCGCGATCGACCGCCGTCAACGGTGTGGCATGCACCAGCATGCGGATCAGCCGCGCCAGCAGCGTCCAGACGATCAGCGCGGCGATGAACACCAGCGCGAACGACGCGCCGAGATTCAGGCTTGAACCGGGTGCGCCGATCGGCAGGTGCGGCGCGATCCAGGGCGAGGCGATTTGCGCGGCCACGTAGGCCGCCACCCAGCCCAGCAGCGACAGCACCTCGAACACCAGCCCGCGCACGAGGCCTGCAATCACCGAGACCAGCGCCACCGCCAGCAACGCCCAGTCGACCCAGCCGATCGTGCTCATGAGGCTACAGCGTGAACACGGCGGCCGGCAATCCGGCGGCCTTGAGCGTCGCGGCAGCCTTCTCGGCCTCGTCGCGCGCCGGGAACGGGCCGACGCGCACACGGATGCGCTTGGCACCGTCGATCTCGATCACCTGCGTGTAGCTCTTCAGGCCGAGCTTCTCGACGCGCTGGCGCATGTCGCGCGCGGCCGAGGCCTCGGCGTACGCCGCCACCTGCACCACGAAGCGGCCGGCCGTCGCGTCGGCCTTGTCTTCGGCAGCCGATGCCGCGGCACCGGCCTTGCCGGAGGAGACCACGGGCTCGCTGGACTTGCCAGAGCCCGTCCGTGCGGTGGCCACCGACGTGGCGGGCGACCTCGGTTCCACCGGCCTGCCCTCCAACAACGCGCTGGCGCGCTTGCCATCGTCGGCCGCCGGCGCGGGCGGCGCCTTGGCCACGCCGGGCGATGGCGGCGTTGGCGCAGGAGACTCCACGCTCTTGGTCGCAGCAGCCGGTGCCGCGTCGCGCTTCGGCTCGGGCGCACGCTCGCTGATCACGCCGCTGCTCACGCGCGGCGTGGCCGCCCCCGCCGAGGCCACGCGCGGTGGCGGCAGCGGCAACGACGGCGCGTTTTCCTTGCGCGGGATGTCGATCGGGATGTCCACAGCGATCGGCCGCGGCTGGGTTTCGAACAGCAGCGGGAAACCGATCACGCCGACGCCGAGCAACACCGCGGCGCCGACCAGGCGCCGACGCGCCCGTGCACGCGCGGCCTGCACCGGATCGACCACCGCGGCGCCGGCACGCTCGGCACCCGATGGCTCTTGACCCTTGAGGAACGAAAGCAGACCCATGCACTGCGCCCAGCGCGTGACGATCGGTCTTTAGGACGGTGCGACGCACCAGGGATCTGGCTGACGGCGATCAGCCCAGATGCCGGGCCGCTGTTCGCGGCAGGCCGTCCTTCAGCACGCCGCCCACGGTGTAGAAGGAGCCGAAGACGACGATTCTATCAGCGGGGTCGGCCCGCTCGAGCGCCGCGCGCAGTGCTGCGCTCGGCGTGTCGTGCAGACTTATGGTCACGTCGCGCGCCGCATTGGCCTCGCGCACCCGTGCTTCGAGCGCACGCGCGGAGGCCGCACGCGGCAGCGGCAGATCGGTGAGGTACCAGGCATCGACCAGTGGTGCGAGGTGCCGCAACGCGGAGGCGATGTCCTTGTCGGCCATCATGCCGAACACCGCGTGGGTGCGCGCAAAGAAACCCATCTGATCGAGGTTGGCCGCCAGCGCGGCCACCGACTGCGGGTTGTGGGCCACGTCCAGCACGATGGCCGGTTGCCCCGGCACGATCTGGAAGCGGCCCTGCAATTCGACCAGCGCGAGACCCTGGCGCACCGCCTGCGCGCTGACCGGAACGCGCGCGCGCAGCGACTCCAGCGCCGCCAGCGCGCCAGCCGCATTGAGCAGCTGGTTGGCACCGCGCAGCGCCGGATAGGCCAGCGCGTGATAACGCCGGCCACGCCCGCTCCAGGCCCATTGCTGGCGGTCGCCCTGCACGTTGAAGTCACGCCCCAGCAGCCACAGGTCGGCACCGATCGCCTCGGCCGTGTCGATCACGCTGCGCGGCGGCTGTGGATCGCTCACGATCGCCGGCTTGCCGGCGCGCAGGATGCCGGCCTTCTCGCGCCCGATCGATTCACGGTCGTTGCCGAGCCATTCGGTATGGTCGAGGGCGATGCTCGTGATCACCGCGCAGTCGGTGTCGAAGGCGTTCACGGCGTCCAGGCGGCCGCCCAGGCCGACCTCGAGGATCACCAGGTCGAGCGACGCGTGCTGGAACGCGCGCGCGATGGCCAGCAGCGTGAACTCGAAGTAGGTGAGCGTGCAGTCGCCGCGCGCGGCCTCCACCGCCTCGAAATGCGGCACCAGCGATTCGGCGCTGGCCATCGCGCCGTTGATGCGGCAGCGCTCCTCGAACTGCACCAGGTGCGGCTTGATGTGCAGCCCCACCCGGTAGCCGGCCTGCACGGCGATCGACTCGATCATCGCGCAGGTCGATCCCTTGCCGTTGGTGCCGGCCACGGTGATGACCGGCGCGTCGAAGGCGATGCCCAGCCGCTCGCGCACGATGCGCATGCGGTCGAGCGTGAAGTCCATGGATTTCGGGTGCAGGCGCTCGCAATGCGCGAGCCAGTCGTCGAGGGTGCGCGCGGGGTTCATCGCAGGCGTTGCATCGAAGGCCGGCGCCCTTGGGCTGCGCGCGGGCGCGGGCTCAGGCGGCGTCGGGCCGATCCCAGGCCGACCGGGCGCCCCGTCGGCGGGCAACCCATGCCGCACGCGTCGGGGCCAGCATCTCAGGCCACCGCGTCGGCGCTCTGGCGCATCAGCATCGCCAGCAGCCTCGGAATGGCCGGGCGCAACTGGCGGCGGTCGAGAATCATGTCGAGCGCGCCCTTGCCGAGCAGGAACTCGGCGCGCTGGAACCCTTCGGGCAACTTCTCGCGCACGGTGTTCTCGATCACCCGCGGGCCGGCAAATCCGATCAGCGCCTTGGGTTCGGCGATCACGATGTCGCCGACGAACGCGAAGCTGGCCGACACGCCGCCCATGGTCGGATCGGTCAGCACGCTGATGTAGGGCAGTTTGGCCTTCGCCAGTTTGGTGAGCGCGGCATTGGTCTTGGCCATCTGCATCAGGCTCAAGAGACCCTCCTGCATGCGCGCGCCGCCGGTGGCGGTGAAACACACGAACGCCATCTTCTGCTCGACCGCCGTCTCGACGCCGCGCACGAAACGCTCGCCGACCACGCTGCCCATCGAGCCGCCCATGAAGTCGAACTCGAAGCACGCCGCCACCAGCGGCACGCTCATCACCGAGCCGCCCATCACGACCAGCGCATCGGTCTCGCCGGTGGACTCGAGCGCCGCCTTCAGGCGCTCGGGGTACTTCTTGGCGTCCTTGAACTTCAGCGCGTCGACCGGCATCACCTCCTGGCCGATCTCGAAGCGGCCTTCGGCGTCGAGAAACGCATCGAGCCGCGCGCGCGCGCCGATGCGGTGGTGATGGTCGCACTTCGGGCAGACGTTGAGGTTCTGCTCGAGGTCGGTGTTGTAGAGCACCGTTTCGCAGGCGGGACACTTGACCCACAGGCCTTCCGGCACCGAGCGGCGCTCGGACGGATCGGTCTGCTGGATCTTCGGCGGCAGCAGTTTTTCGAGCCAGCTCATGCGCGGGTTCCTTGGTCGGGTTGGTCCAATGCGGCGCGGATGCCGGCCATGAATTGTCGCGCGGCAGCCGCCACCTTGTCGCGTGTTTCGACTTCGAGGATCTGCACCAGCCGGGTGCCGATCACCACGGCGTCGGCCACCCGGGACACCGCCCGCGCGGTGGCGGCGTCGCGGATGCCGAAGCCCACGCCGACGGGCAGCCTCACGTGCGCCTTGATGCGCGGAATCGCCTCGGCCACCGCCGCCACGTCGAGGTGGCCGGCACCGGTGACGCCCTTCAGCGACACATAGTACACATAGCCGCTGGCCAGGCGTGCCACCTCGCGGATGCGCGTCTCGGTAGAGGTCGGCGCCAGCAGGAAGATCAGGTCGAGCCCCGCAGCCCGGAGCGACGCCGCGAAGGTCTCGCATTCCTCGGGCGGGTAGTCGACCACCAGCACGCCGTCGACGCCGGCCTCGGCAGCCCTGGCCACGAACGCGCCAGCACCGTGGCGCTGGTCGAATCGCTCGACCGGATTGGCGTACCCCATCAGCACGATCGGCGTGCGGGCATCGCGCGCGCGGAAGGCGCGCACCATCGCGAACACCTCGTTCACGCCGATGCCGCGTGCCAACGCGCGTTCCGACGCCTTCTGGATCACCGGGCCATCGGCCATCGGGTCGGAGAACGGCACGCCGATCTCGATGATGTCGGCGCCGCCCTCCACCAGGCCGTGCAGGATATCGACCGTGCCGTCGGCGAACGGATCGCCAGCGGTGACGTAGGGGATCAGCGCCTTGCGGCCGCTGCGCCTCAAGGCCTGAAGCGTGGCTTCGATGCGGCTCATGTTGCCCCCTTGACCCTTCGGGCCTTCCGCCCGTGGGGGTGCGAGCGCCCTCGCAGCAGCCGTGCGGCGCTCATCCGGCCACCCCGCCCTTCACCAACTGGCCGCGGCACGACGGACGGCAGTAGAACTCGGCGCCCGACAGGTCGGCGACGGTGCCGATGTCCTTGTCGCCGCGGCCCGACAGATTGACCAGCAGGTGCTGGTCGTGGCGCATCGTCGCGGCGAGCTGCATCGCATAGGCCACGGCATGGCTCGATTCCAGCGCGGGAATGATGCCCTCGGTGCGGCACAGGCGGTGGAACGCGGCCAGCGCCTCGTCGTCGGTGATGCCCACGTATTCGGCGCGGCCGATGTCCTTCAGGTGGGCGTGCTCGGGCCCGACGCCGGGGTAGTCGAGCCCGGCGGAGATCGAGTGCGTCTCGGTGATCTGGCCGTTCGCGTCCTGCAGCAGGTAGGTGCGGTTGCCGTGCAACACGCCGGGCGAGCCGGCGGAAAGGCTGGCCGCGTGCTTGCCGCTCTGCAGCCCCTGCCCCGCGGCCTCGACGCCGATCAGGCGCACGGCTTCATGGGCGATGTACGGATAGAACAACCCCATCGCGTTGCTGCCGCCGCCGACGCAGGCGATCACCGCGTCGGGCTGGCGGCCGATCATCTCGGGCATCTGCGCCAGGCACTCGTCGCCGATGACGCGCTGGAAGTCGCGCACCATCGTCGGGTACGGGTGCGGGCCGGCGACGGTGCCGATGATGTAGAACGTGTTCTCGACATGCGTGACCCAGTCGCGCAGGGCCTCGTTCAACGCATCCTTCAGCGTCCTGCTGCCCGACTCCACGGGCACCACGGTGGCGCCGAGCAGGTGCATGCGGTACACGTTGGGCGACTGGCGCAGGACGTCCTGGCTGCCCATGTAGACCACGCATTGCATGCCGTAGCGCGCGCAGACGGTGGCGGTGGCCACGCCGTGCTGGCCGGCACCCGTTTCGGCGATCACGCGCGGCTTGCCCATGCGCCTCGCCAGCAGCGCCTGGCCCACCGTGTTGTTGATCTTGTGCGCGCCGGTGTGATTGAGGTCCTCGCGCTTCAGGTAGATCTGTGCGCCGCCGATCTCGCGGCTCAGCCGCGCGGCGTGGTACACCGGACTCGGCCGGCCCACGAAGTGGTTCAGTTCGTTGCGGAATTCAGCCTGGAACTCGGCGTCGTGCCGGTAGTGCTCGTAGGCGGCCTTCAGCTCGTCGAGCGCGTGCACCAGCGTCTCGGCGACGAAGGTGCCGCCGTACGGACCGAAATGTCCGCGTGCGTCGGGTTGTTGATAGTTCAGCATGTTGAGGATCTCGGTCAGGTGGACTGGCCGGCCGCTCACCGGCGGCCGCTTCGACTTCGCTGCCTGGCGCCCGGGCGACGGGGCGTGACGCTAGCCGGCTGCATCGGCGATGCGGGCATCGGCTTCGCGCACCGCATCGCAGAACCGGCGGATCAGCTGGGCGTCCTTGATGCCCTTGGCGGCCTCGACGCCCGAGCTCACGTCAACGGCCCAGGGCCGGACGCGCAGTACCCCATCGGTCACATTTGCAGGATTCAACCCACCAGACAAAACGACCGGAAGGGGCACGTTGGGCGGAATGAGCGACCAATCGAATGCCTTTCCTCCACCGCCATAACCCCGGACGTCGGCGTCCAGCAGCAAGCCGGCAGCGCTCGCGAAAGCGTGGGCGAAGTCTAGCAAAGCCAGGCCCTTGCGCATGCGCACCGCGCGCAGGTAGGGCCGGCCGGCCGCTTCGCAATCGGCGCGGGTCTCGTCGCCGTGGAATTGAAGCAGCGCCTGCGGCATCGCCTGGATGGCGCCGCTCACCAGTTCGGGCGCGGCGTTGACGAGCAGGCACACGGGCGTGGCGAAGGGCGGCAGCAGACGCGCCAGCGCCGCGGCGCGCTCGACCGTCACGCCACGCGGGCTGCGCGCGTAGAGCACGAAACCCACTGCGTCGGCACCGGCGTCGACGGCAGCCTGCACGTCGGCCTCACGGGTCAGGCCGCAGATCTTGATGCGAGTGCGTTGTTGCATTTCGAGTGCTAGGAAAGCCAGTCGTGCGCCGACGTGTGGTCGGGCAGCCCGACGGTGGGATCGTAGTACGGGCCCAGGAAGTACAGCCCGTCCGGGCCGAAGGTCGGCGCGGCGGCGTCGCGGTCGCGCGCGGCGAGCACCTCCTGCATCCAGCCGGGTGCGAACCGACCGCGACCCACGGCCACCAGGCAGCCGACGATGTTGCGCACCATGTGATGCAAGAACGCGCTCGCGTCGAAATCGAAGTGCCAGTAGTCGCCTCGCCGCCCGATCTGGATCGAGCGCATCGTCTTCACCGGACTGGCGGCCTGGCACTCGCTGGCGCGAAACGACGTGAAGTCGTGCTCCCCGAGCAGATGCCGCGCCGCGGCGCGCATGGCGTCGCCATCGAGCGCTTCGAAGATCCAGCCGACAAGCCCGGTCTCGAGCGACGGCCGCACCGGCGATTGCAGCAACACGTAGCGATAGCGCCGACCTCGTGCGTGGTTGCGCGCGTGAAACTCCGCGGCCATCGGGCGGCACCACTGCAGTGCGATGTCGTCGGGCAGGTAGCGGTTGCTGCCGCGCACCCATGAAAACGGCTCGCGCTGCACAGGCGCGTCGAGATGCACCACCTGGTTGACGGCATGCACCCGTGCATCGGTTCGACCGGCGCACACCGTGCGCACCGGCGCGTCGGCAAACCGGGACAGCGCGTGCTCGAGTGCGTCCTGGACGGTCAGACCGTCGGGCTGGCTCTGCCATCCGTGGTATCGCGTGCCGCGGTAACTCAAGCCGAGCGCCAGTCGCTCGGCGGTTCGCTCAGTCACAACCGCCACAGTCAAGCGGCCGTCGCGGATCCGGCTTCGCCGGTCCGCCGCCGGCGCCCCCTAGAGGGGGAGGCGCCGAAGGCGTCTCGGGGGTGGGCACATCAGGCAAGGCTGTCGAGCATGCCCTGGGCCTTGTTCTTCAGGGCTCCGCCGGCCTTGGCGACCACCTCTTCGAGCAGGTCGCGCGCGCCTTCCATGTCGCCGATCTGGCGGAACTCCTCCGCCAGCTCGAGCTTGCGCGCCAAGGGATCGTTGTCGTCCAGTCCGCCGTGCACGCTCGGCTGGGCCGGAAGCGTGAAGTCACCGAAATCCAGCGCCGGCTTCTCGGCCTTGGCAGAAGTGGCCGTCAGCGGCATCGACGCGCTCGGCGGGCTCATATCCAGCGAGATCGACTCGAGGTCGGCCTTCACCGCCGTCGGCGTGGCGGCCCTCGGCGCAGCTGCCTTCGGCGGCAACGTGGTCTGCGGCTCGGGCGTGGCAGCACCGCCGGAGAACGTGCCCAGGTCGAGATCCAGGTCGACGTCGGAGGCGGCGGCCATGCTGTCCGGCCCGACCGAATCGATGGCCGACGGCGGGAAGCCCGAGGTCGACGGCATCACCGACTGTGGCATCGTGCTGGCACCCAGCGGCTCGATCATGCGGCCGGAGTCGCCCACCGTCGTGGCCTTGGGTTGTCCGCCTGGCTGATACATCGGATTTTCGGGGTCGATCTGGCGGCCGAGTTCCTGCGACTTGGTCCAGTCGTCGCCCTCGCCCTTGGTCAACGAATACAACTGGGTCGCCAGCATCTCGAAGCCCTTGGTGTCGCGGCGCTTCGCGTAGACCTCGAGCAGCTTGGTGCGGATGGCCAGACGATCCGGGTTGCCGCGCATGGCTTCCTTCAGGATCTCCTCGGCCTGCAGGTCGCGCCCATACGCCAGGTAGACATCCGCCTCGGCGACCGGATCGACGTCACCGATCGCGTCGAGCTGGCTCAGCGAATAGCTCATCGACGACGATGCCCCGGTCGCGTCGCGCGTGTCGACGCGCTGGCCACCGCTGGCGCCGAAGAACGAATCGGGCTGCAGACGGCTTTCGAGGAAGGAGGTTTCGCCGTTGTCCTTGCGGAAACGGCCGCGCAGCCGATACAGCCCCAGGCCTGCGAGCAGGGCGGCCAGCCCTATCGCGCCCGGCACGGCCATCGGATGGTCGACGAGCGATGCAAACAGGCTTGGCTCTTCTGGCTGCGCCTGGGTTGGCGCAGCCTTAGGCGCGGCAGCGCGCTCCACCGGCGGTGGGGGCGGTGCCACGCTGGCCTGCGGCGCGGGAATCGGGATCGCCGGCGTCGCGCTCGGTGCGGGCGTCTCGGCAGCAGGTGCTGCGGCGACGACCGTTGCGGGCGCGGGTGCCGGAGGCGGCGCGGGTTTGGGTTCGGGCGCGGGAGGCGGCGGCGCGGGCGGCGTGGCCTGCACGACCGGCGGCGGTGCGGGCGCCGGCGCCGGCGCTGCCGCAGCCGCCGGTGCGGCTGGTGCCGGCGACGTCTTGGCGCTGCTGGCGCCTTGCTGCAGCTTCTTCAGTTCCTCGACGTTGCGGGTCAGCTCGGCCACGCGGGCGGCGGCCTCCTTCTTCTCGGTGGCCTTGGACACCTGGGCTTCCGGTCCTGCTGGCTTGGCACCCTGCGAGAGCGTGAGCTTGTCCGGCGACGTGGCGGCGGCCTGTTTGCGGTCTTCGACTGCCGCTTGCACCTTGCCCTTGGCCTGCCGGCCGCCTTCGTCGGCCTTGGTGGTGGGCACGTTGCCGGCCAGGCGCTGGCGGTAGGCGCCGAAATCCGCGCTCTGGGTCTTGATGACCTCGCGCGCCTCGGCGGAGGCGATGGCCTTGGCCTCATCGGCAGACGGCACGTTCAGCACTGCGCCGGCTTTCAATCGGTTCATGTTGTCGCCGATGAATGCCTGCGGGTTGCCACGGAACAGCGACACCAGCATCTGGTCGAGCGATACGCCCTGCCGCTGCGTGCGCGTGGCGATCCGGTACAACGTGTCGCCTTCACGCACCTTGTAGTCGTCCGCGCCCGATGGCGCCGGTGCGGCAGCCTTCGGCGCCGCCGCGGCGCGAGGCGCCGGTGCCGGCTGCCGTGGAGCGGCCGGCGCCTGCGGTGTGATCGGCGTGGCCGCGACCGCGGCGGGGGCCGGCGCCGCGGCGCTGGTGGCAGGCTGCGGCGCGGCCGAGACCACCGGCGCGGTCGGAGCCGCCGCCTGCACGGGCGGCGCCACGCGAGACGCTGGCGGGTCGAGCAGCAGCGTGTACTCGCGCACGAGGCGCCCCGAGGCCCAGGTGAGTTCGAGGATCACGTCAACGAAAGGCTCCTGCACCGCGCGATCGCTGCTGATGCGCAGGTACGGCCGCCCATCGGCGCGGCGAGCCAGCGTGGCCTGAGTCGACGTCAACACGGCGTTGTAGTCGACGCCCGCCGCACGGTAGGCATCCGGCGACGCGACGCGCACCTTGAGCGTGGAGTCTTCCTCCGACGACAGGCTCGTGATGTCGATCTCGGCACGAAGGGTCTCACCCAGCGCCGATTGCACGTTGAGCCGGCCCAGGCCCAGGGCCCAGGCGCTGCCCGTCGCGACACACATTGCAGCCAACGCGACCGTGGTCAGCGCAGCGCGTCCAGCGTTTCCAGTGCGGTATTTCAAGGCGTCTCCCAAATGCAACCGGCGCACCGAATTCCGGCGCGCCGCCGATTACCTGTTCTGCAGACCTGACGGACCACCTATTGCCACAGGTAAATAGTCGAAACCACAATAACATCAAGCATATAGGCTGACAAGCTCATGCATTGGCTGATGTCTGTGTCAAATCCCCGGCCGAATGCATCGAGTTGCCAACTGTTGCCAGTGGACAACGCCTTGGAACGACCGGTTTAGGTCATGCATCGAGCAGGAGCCTGAGCATTCTACGAAGCGGCTCCGCCGCGCCCCAGAGCAATTGATCTCCGATGGTGAACGCCGCCACGTGCCGCGGGCCCATCGCCAGCTTGCGGATGCGGCCCACGGGAATCGCCATCGTGCCGCTGGTGGCCACCGGCGTGAGTTGCTGCATCGTCGCGTCGCGCTCGTTGGGAACGACCTTCACCCACGAATTGTCGGCGGCAATCAAGGCCTCGATATCGGCCACCGGCACGTCGCGTGTCAGCTTGATGTGCAGCGCCTGGCTGTGGCAACGCATCGTGCCGACACGCACGCAGACGCCATCGACCGGCACCGGCGCGGTGCCGAAGCCGTCGCCGCGGCCGAGGATCTTGTTCGTCTCGGCCATGCCCTTCCACTCCTCGCGGCTGACGCCGTTGCCGAGGTCCTTGTCGATCCAGGGGATCAGCGAGCCGCCCAGCGGCACGCCGAAGTTCGCGGTTTGCTCCGCGTCGAGCGACTGCTGGCGCGCCAGCAGCTTGCGGTCGATCTCGAGGATCGCGCTCTTGGGGTCGTCGAGCAGCGCGCGCACCTCAGCGTTCAGCGTGCCGAATTGCGTCAGCAGCTCGCGCATGTGCTGCGCGCCGCCGCCCGACGCCGCCTGGTAGGTCATTGTGCTCATCCACTCCACCAGCCCGGCCTTGAACAGCGCCCCCACGCCCATCAGCATGCAGCTGACGGTGCAGTTGCCGCCGATCCAGTTCTTGCCGCCCTTGGCCAGCGCGTTCTTGATGACCGGCAGGTTCACCGGGTCGAGGATGATGACCGCGTCGTCTTTCATCCGCAGCGCCGACGCGGCATCGATCCAGTGGCCCTTCCAGCCGGCGGCGCGCAGCTTCGGGAACACGTCGTTCGTGTAATCACCGCCCTGGCAGGTGATCACGATGTCGCAGCGTCCGAGCGCCTTGATGTCGCCGGCGTCGACCAGCTTGCGCTCGTTCTTGGCCTGGGCCGGCGCTGCGCCGCCGGCGTTGCTGGTGGAAAAGAACAGCGGCTCGAAGTGCGCGAAGTCGCCCTCTTGCTGCATGCGGTCCATCAGCACGGAGCCGACCATGCCGCGCCATCCGACGATTCCTACGAGTGCCATGTCATTCGCCCCTTGCAGTTGATTGGATTTCAGTGCCCCGGCTCGTTCGCCGGGTGCTGGAATCGCGGGCGAGACGAACCGGAGCTAACTAGCTCTTGGTCGTGGTTTTGGTGATCGCGGCGACAACGGCGTCGCCCATCTCGCGCGTGCCCACCTTGCGCGTGCCCTCGGACCAGATGTCCGCCGTGCGCAGCCCCTGGCCCAGCACGTGCCGCACCGCCACTTCCACCCGGTCGGCGGCAGCGGCCTGGTTCAGCGAGAAGCGCAACATCATGGCCATGGACAAGATTGTAGCCAACGGGTTTGCAAGATCCTTACCGGCGATGTCGGGCGCGCTGCCGTGGCTGGGCTCGTACAGGCCCTTGCGGTGCTCGTTCAACGAGGCCGAGGGCAGCATGCCGATCGAGCCGGTGAGCATGGCCGCCTCGTCGGACAGGATGTCGCCGAACATGTTGCCGGTGACGATGACGTCGAAGCTCTTCGGCGCGCGCACCAGCTGCATCGCCGCGTTGTCCACGTACATGTGCTCCAGCGCGACGTCGGGATAGTCCTGGTGCACCTCGGTGACCACGTCCTTCCAGAACTGGAACGTCTCCAGCACATTGGCCTTGTCGACGCTGGTCAACTTCTTGCGGCGCCTGCGGGCGGCGTCGAAGGCCACGCGGGCGATGCGCTCGATCTCGGGGCGGCTGTAGCGCATCGTGTCGAAGGCCTCGTCGGCGCCGGGAAAATGCCCGTCCACCGCCTTACGCCGGCCGCGCGGCTGGCCGAAGTAGATGTCGCCGGTGAGCTCGCGGATGATCAGGATGTCCAGGCCCGCCACCAGCTCGGGCTTCAGGCTCGACGCGTGCGTGAGCTGCTCGTAGCAGATCGCCGGCCGGAAGTTCGCGAACAGGCCCATATGCTTGCGCAGCCCCAGGATGGCCTGCTCGGGGCGGAACTGGCGCTCGAGCTTGTCGTACTTCCAGTCGCCCACCGCGCCGAACAGCACCGCATCGGCGGCCTGTGCCAGCTTGAGCGTCGCCTCGGGCAGCGGGTGGCCGTGCGCCTCGTAGGCGGCGCCGCCGACCAGCGCCTCTTGCATCTCGAACTCGAGCTCGAGCGCGCGCAACACGCGCACCGCCTGCGCGACGATTTCGGTGCCGATGCCGTCACCGGGGAGAACTGCGATCTTCATGGTCGTTGCCGGTCAGTACAAGAGGCCTCGGTGCATCGCACAGATGGCGCACCAACGCATGTTCGCATGCCTTGAACACCACGTAAGCGGCGACGCTCAGGTAGCCGGTGGCCAGCAGCTCGACGAGCTGCTGCAGCCCGCCGTCCATGGCCGCCATCCAGCCATGCTCGGCCAGCAGCTGGGCATTGGCCTTCAGCAGCATGAACAGGTTCAGCGAGCCGGCACCGAACACGAAGAACGCGAGCCCCATCACGACGAAGGTGACCCACCGGCGCGCCAGCACGGCGCGCTGGAACCAGGCCGGCAGGCGTGCCGCCATCGTCGGGTTTCAGAGCGGCCGGTGCGTCAGCCACGGCAAACGCGCCAGCCGCTCGGCCTCGAAGGCGCGGATCTTGTCGGCGTGCCGCAGCGTCAGGCCGATGTCGTCGAAGCCGTTGACCAGGCAGTACTTGCGAAACGGTTGCACGTCGAATGGCAATTCGCTGCCGTCGGGCTTGACGATCACCTGCCGCGGCAGATCGATCGTCAGCTGGTAGCCGACGAAGCCCGCGACCTCGTCGAACAACCGCGCCACCTGCGCCTCGGGCAGGTGGATCGGCAGCAGCCCGTTCTTGAAACAGTTGTTGTAGAAAATGTCGGCAAAGCTCGGCGCGATCAGCGCCCTGAAACCGTATTGGTCCAGCGCCCACGGCGCATGCTCGCGGCTCGAGCCGCAGCCGAAGTTCTCGCGTGCCAGCAGCACCGAAGCGCCTTTGAAGCGCGGCTGGTTCAGCACGAAATCGGGGTTCGGCCTGCGCTTGGCCGGGTCCTGCCCCGGCTCACCCGGGTCGAGGTAGCGCCAGGCATCGAACAGGTTCGGCCCGAAGCCCGAGCGCTGGATGCTCTTCAGGAACTGCTTCGGGATGATCGCGTCGGTGTCGACGTTGGCCCGGTCCATCGGCGCGACCAGACCCTTGTGCACGGTGAAGGCTTGCATGGTCAGTCGGCGAAGGGCCGCTCCCGAGACGACTGAGCGCCCCCTCTGGGGGCCGCGAACGAAGTGAGCTTGGGGGTCAATTGTTGCTCCTCAGGCGATGCGACGAACGTCGACGAAGTGGCCGTTCAGCGCGGCGGCGGCGGCCATCGCCGGGCTCACCAGGTGCGTGCGGCCGCCGGCGCCCTGCCGGCCCTCGAAGTTGCGGTTGCTGGTGGAGGCGCAGCGCTCGCCGGGCTCCAGTCGGTCGGCGTTCATCGCCAGGCACATACTGCAGCCGGGCTCGCGCCACTCGAAGCCGGCGGCCTTGAAGACGTCGTGCAGGCCTTCCTTCTCGGCCTGCGCCTTCACCAGGCCCGAGCCGGGCACCACCATCGCCAGGCGCACGTTGCCCGCGACGCGCCCGCCGATGCGGCGCACCACCGCGGCGGCCTCGCGCAGATCCTCGATGCGGCTGTTGGTACACGAGCCGATGAACACCTTGTCGATGCGGATGTCGGCCAGCGGCTTGTTCGGCGCGAGGCCCATGTAGACCAGCGCCCGCTCGATCGCGTCGCGCCTGGTGGCGTCCTTCTCGCGCTCGGGGTCGGGCACGCGATCGTCGATGCCGAGCACCATCTCGGGCGACGTACCCCAGGTCACCTGGGGCTGGATCCGCGAGGCGTCGAACTCGACCACCTTGTCGAACCTGGCGCCGGCGTCGCTTCGCAGCGTGCGCCAGTACGCGACGGCCTGGTCCCACTCAACCCCGGTCGGGGTGAACGGCCGGCCCTTCACGTACTGGATTGTCGTGTCGTCCACCGCCACCAGCCCGGCACGCGCGCCGGCCTCGATGGCCATGTTGCACACCGTCATGCGGCCTTCCATCGACAGCGAGCGGATCGCAGCGCCGGCGAACTCGATCGTATGGCCGGTGCCGCCGGCGGTGCCGATCCTGCCGATGATCGCCAGCACGATGTCCTTGGCGCTGCAGCCGCGCTGCAACTGGCCTTCCACCTGGATCAGCAGGTTCTTCGCCTTCTTGGCCAGCAACGTCTGCGTGGCCAGCACATGCTCCACTTCGCTGGTGCCGATGCCGTGCGCCAGCGCGCCGAACGCACCGTGGGTGCTGGTGTGCGAGTCGCCGCACACCACCGTCATTCCCGGCAGCGTGGCGCCGTTCTCCGGGCCGATCACGTGCACGATGCCCTGGCGTTTATCGAGGAACGGGAAGTACGCCGCCGCGCCGAAGGCCAAGATGTTCGCATCCAGCGTGGTGACCTGCAGTCTGGAGATCGGATCGCGGATGCCGTCGTAGCCGTCGCTCCAGCCGGTGGTGGGCGTGTTGTGGTCGGCGGTGGCCACCACCGAGCTCTCGCGCCACACCTTGCGTCCGGCCAGGCGCAGGCCCTCGTAGGCCTGCGGGCTCGTCACCTCGTGCACCAGGTGGCGATCGATGTAGAGCACCGCGGTACCGTCGTCCTCGGTGTGGACGACGTGGTCGTCCCAGAGCTTGTCGTACAGGGTGCGTGCGGTCATGGTCGGCGCCGGCGGGGTGAACGCGCATTTTCCCGCAGATTGACCTCGCCCCTATAGTGACCCTGATGGACGACGAGTGCCCCCCCGAGATCGCCGGCCCCAGCGCCTGGCTGGGCCCGGAGATGGCGGCGCGCGACGACTGGATCGAGCCACTCTCGGACGCAGAGGTCGCGGAGGTCGAAGCCAGCGCCCAGTGCCTCGCGCGCGCCGGTGCCGACATCGCCGCGCTGCGCGCGAACGACTTTCCGCTGCCCGGCCTGGCGCCGCGCCTGGCCCGCATCCGCGATGAGGTGCTGAACGGCCGCGGCTTTGCGCTGCTGCGCGGGCTTCCGGTGCAGCGATGGCCGCTGCGGGTCAGCGCCACGGCGTTCTTCGGCCTCGGCACCCACCTGGGGCACGCCGTGTCGCAGAACGCGTCGGGCCATGTGCTCGGCCATGTGCAGGACCTGGGCCTCGACGCCGACGACCCACAGGTGCGCATCTACCAGACCGCCGGGCGCCAGACCTTCCACACCGACAGCTGCGACATCGTGGGCCTGCTGTGCCTGCAGGCGGCGCGCAGCGGAGGCGACTCGGCGCTGGTGTCGTCGCACACGTTGTGGAACCGGATGCGCCGGCAGCGGCCCGATCTGGCGCGGCTGCTGCTGCAGCCGATCGCCACCGACCGCCGCGGCGAGGTGCCGCCGGGCGAATTGCCCTACTTCACGATCCCGATCTTCAGCTGGTACCGGGGCCACCTGTCGGCGATCTACCAGCGCCAGTACATCGACTCGGCACAGCGTTTCGCCGACGCGCCGCGGCTCACGCCGGCTCATGTCGAAGCGCTCGACCTGTTCGACCGGCTGGCCAACGACCCGGCGCTGCACTTCCTGATGCGGCTTGCGCCGGGCGACATCCAGCTGGTGCACAACCACAGCCTGCTGCACGACCGCACCGCGTTCACCGACTGGCCCGAGCCCGGGCGGCGCCGGCATCTGCTGCGGTTGTGGCTGGCACCCGAGGATGCGCGGCCGCTGCCGCCGGTGTTCGCGCAGCGCTACGGCAGCGTGGTGCCGGGCCGGCGTGGCGGCGTGCCGCCGCTGTCCGGCCGCCGGGTGGCGCCGCTGCACGCGCAGTGAATCGGGATACTCCATAGCGGCCCGGCCGCAGCAGGCCGCTAGACTGCAGCGCACCGTGCGCATCGCCACGGCAACCCGTTCGACCGAAGGCCACTGGCGCGTGCCCAAGCCCCGAAAGCCACACCGGATCGAGACCGCAGACTCTGGAGCGCATCCAGGCGATGCGTTCAAGCGCCTGGCCTCAGCGGGATTGCGGCTGCATGCACTGCGTCATGCTCATCAGCTGCACCAGGGCGTCGTCGACGAAGCGGCTCGGCTGTTGGGCGCCACCCGCGTGCAGCTGGTGCTTCAGGCGCCTGCCGGGCTGCAGGTTGCGGCCTCGGTGCTGCCCCGAGGCGAGACGGCTCAATCAGTGCTGGCAGCCATTTCACCGTGGCTGCACGCTGCGCGAAAGTCGCGAACTGCGAGCCTGCGCCATGGCCCTGAAGGCGCGCCGGCGATTGACCAGCGATCGTGCCTGATCGCCCCGCTGATCGAACAGCGCGAGCGGTTGGGATACCTGTACGCCGACATCGACGGCGCGGTTGGCCGCTTTCGCGAGGCCGACCGAGAGCTGCTGGCGATGCTCGCGTCGCAGGCCGCCGTGGCGCTGGCGAACATCGGCGCCAACGAGGCGCTGCAGCGCACGATCGCCGATCGGTCGGCCCAGTTGGCGCAGCGTGCGGGGGAGCTGACACTGATCAACACCATCCTGCAGGGCATGGCGAAGACCTTGGATTTCCAGGCCATCGTCGATCTGGTGGGCGACAACCTGCGCCAAGTGTTCAGCACGGACGCCATCAATATCCGTTGGTGGGATGAGAAGGCCAACCTCGTTCACTACCTCTACGAGTTCGAGCATGGTCAACGCTTGCATGTGGCCCCGGCGGCGCCAAGTCCGGGCGGCCCATTCGAGCAAATGGTTCAAAGCCGCCGGCCGGTTGTGTTTCGCAGCGTCGCAGAAATGGAGGCCAGCGCAATCGAGCAGATACCGAGTACGCAAACCTGCTTGTCGTTTGTCTACGTGCCGATTCTTGGGAGCAATCGGGTTCTGGGCTCGATCCTGATCGAGAGCTTTGAGCGCGAAGATGCCTTTTCAGAAGCCGAGGTGGAGCTGCTGACCACACTGGGCGCCGGTGTGGGTGTCGCGCTCGAGAACGCCCGCCTCTCGGACGAAACCCAAACGCTGCTGAAGGAAACCGAGCAACGCAACGCCGAGCTGGCGGTGATCAACAGCATCCAGCAAGGCATGGCCGGGTCGCTGGACTTCAAGGCCGTGATCGAGTTGGTGGGCGACAGGCTGCGCACGGTGTTCGACAGCGAGAACCTGGCCATCACCTGGCGCGAGCCGCAGAGTGGGATGGCGCAGATGCT
>Ga0209261_10000169_pt1 | contig 17464 bp, 16 predicted proteins | sample DOMMetBare1Fresh_FD_187470 | JGI IMG/M metagenome (GOLD analysis project Ga0209261, IMG submission 187470) | Wetland sediment microbial communities from St. Louis River estuary, USA, under dissolved organic matter induced mercury methylation -... | ecosystem: Environmental > Aquatic >...
TGGCCAATGCGCCAACGCGCCGTCCGCGATGATCGGCGAGCGCGTGTACGCCCGCCTGACGCCAGCGCGCCTTGATGAACTCGTCGCGGCGCTGCGCGCGGCCGACAGCCGATGATCACGACCATCTTCGTGCCGGGCGATTCCACCGCGCTTGCGGTCGGTGCCGACGCGGTCGCCGCTGAGGTCGCCGCGGTCGCGCGCGCGCGCGGCATTGCTGTCGACATCGTTCGCAACGGCTCGCGCGGCTTGTTCTGGCTCGAGCCGCTGGTCGAAGTCGCCGCCCCGCAAGGCCGGGTCGGCTACGGCCCCGTCGCGCCGGAGGATGTCGCCTCGCTATTTGATGCCGGTTTCATGCAGGGCAAAGAGCATGCGCTCACACTCGGCAAGGTCGAAGAACTGCCGTGGCTCGCCTCGCAGCAGCGACTGACTTTCGCGCGTATCGGCACGACCGACCCGGTTTCGCTCGCCGACTACGAGGCACACGGCGGTCTCGCCGGATTACGCCGTGCGCTGGCGCTGGCGCCCGAAACCATCGTGCAGGAGGTGATCGATTCTGGCCTGCGCGGCCGTGGCGGCGCGGCGTTTCCGACCGGCATCAAGTGGCGCACGGCGCTGCAGGCCGAAGGGGGCACGAAGTACATCGTGTGCAACGCCGACGAGGGCGACTCGGGCAGCTTCGCCGACCGCCTGCTGATGGAAAGCGATCCGTTCACGCTGATCGAAGGCATGACGATTGCCGGCCTCGCGGTGAACGCGACGATGGGCTACATCTACGTGCGCAGCGAGTATCCGCATTCGATCGCAGCGCTGAACACCGCCATCGAGCGGGCGCGTGCCGCGGGTCTGCTCGGCGCGAGCGTGCTCGGCAGCGGGCGAGCCTTCGATGTCGAGGTGCGCAAGGGCGCCGGCTCGTACGTGTGCGGCGAAGAGACCGCCATGCTGGAAAGCCTCGAAGGCCGCCGCGGCGTGGTGCGCGCGAAGCCACCGTTGCCGGCAATCAAGGGATTGTTCGGCCAGCCGACCGTGATCAACAACGTGGTCACGCTGGCCACCGTGCCGATCATTCTTTCCCGCGGCGCCGCGTTCTATCGTGACTACGGTGTCGGGCGCTCGCGCGGCACGCTGACGGTGCAGCTGGCCGGCAACATCAAGCGCGGCGGCCTGATCGAAACGGCCTTCGGCATCACGCTGCGCGAACTGCTGATGACTTACGGCGGCGGCACCGCTTCTGGCCGGCCGATTCGCGCGGTGCAGGTGGGCGGGCCGCTCGGTGCTTACGTCCCCGAGCACCAGTGGGATGTCCCACTCGACTACGAACGTTATGCCGAGCTTGGCGCCGTGATCGGTCACGGCAGTATCGTGGTCCACGACGATACGGCGAACCTCGCGCGACTGGCGCGCTTCGCGATGCAGTTCTGCGCGTTCGAATCGTGCGGCAAGTGCACGCCGTGCCGCGTCGGCGCGGTGCGCGGCGTCGAAGTGATCGACGAGATCATCGCCGGCCGCAACCGCGCGCAGCAGACTGTCCTGCTGCGCGAGTTGTGTGAGACGATGGTCGACGGCTCGTTGTGCGCAATGGGCGGGATGACGCCATATCCGGTGCTCTCCGCGCTGAACCACTACCCCGGCGACTTCGGGGAAGGAGTTGCTGATGCAGGCAACTGAACTGAAGCGAAGCTTCGATGACCGTGATCACGGCACGCCCGCGCGCGCGGGCGAAGCCACGGTGTCGCTCGCCATCGACGGCCGCGCGGTCACGGTGCCGGCTGGCACGTCAGTGCTGCGCGCGGCGATCGAAGCCGGGATCGAGATCCCGATGCTGTGTGCGACCGACAGCCTCGAAGCATGGGGCTCGTGCCGGCTGTGCCTGGTCGAGATCGAGGGCCGCAAGGGCTACCCGGCGTCCTGCACGACGCCGGCCGAATCCGGCATGCAGGTGCGCACGCAAAGCGAGAAACTGGCGCGGCTGCGTCGCGGCGTGATGGAGCTGTATCTGTCCGATCACCCGCATGACGATGCGGGTCGCCCAATCGACCGCGACACCCAGTTCGCGCGCATCGCCGGGACGCTTGGCGTACGCGCCGTGCGCTACACCGGCGAGGCCAGTCACTGCGCCGAGCCGGTCGATGCCTCGAACCCCTACTTCGCGTTCGACCCCGCGCTGTGCATCGTGTGCAACCGCTGCGTGCGCGCCTGCGAGGAAACACAGGGCACGTTTGCGCTGACGGTCGAGGGGCGCGGCTTCGACTCGCGCATCAGCGCCGGTGGCCTGCCGTTCATGCAGTCCGAATGCGTGTCCTGCGGCGCCTGCGTGGCCGCGTGTCCGACCGGTTCGCTGCGGGAGAAATCGCTGAATGCGCTCGGACCGCCCGACCGCGTCGCGGTGACCACGTGCGCGTACTGCGGTGTGGGCTGCGCCTTCAAGGCGGAGCTCAAGGGCGAAACGGTCGTGCGCATGGTGCCGTACAAGCACGGCGACGCCAACGAAGGCCACGCGTGCGTCAAGGGCCGTTTTGCGTGGAGCTATGCCACGCATCCCGACCGCGTGACGCGGCCGATGATCCGCGAAAGAATCACCGATCCGTGGCGCGAGGTGGACTGGGACGAGGCGATCGGCTACGCGGCGCGGCGCCTGCGCGAGATCCAGGGCAGGCACGGCCGCGATTCGATCGGCGGCATCACATCGAGCCGCTGCACCAACGAAGAGACCTTTCTGGTGCAGAAGCTGGTGCGCGCCGCCTTCGGCAACAACAACGTCGACACCTGCGCCCGCGTGTGTCACTCGCCGACGGGCTACGGGCTGAAGCAGACGCTGGGCGAATCGGCCGGCACGCAGACCTTCAAATCGGTCGAACAGGCCGATGTGATCATGGTCATCGGCGCCAATCCGAGCGAGGCGCATCCGGTGTTCGCGTCGCGCATGAAACGGCGGCTGCGCCAGGGCGCGAAGCTGATCGTGATCGATCCGCGGCGCATCGATCTGGTCGACGGCGCGCATGTGAAAGCCGACTACCACCTGCAACTCGCGCCCGGCACCAACGTCGCGGTGCTCGCGAGCCTCGCGCATGTGATCGTCAGCGAAGGGCTGGTCGATGAAGCCTTTGTTGCGCAACGCTGCGAGGCCAAGGCATTCGCGCAATGGCGCGATTTCATCGCACGGCCGGAGAACTCGCCCGAGCAGATGCAGGCGGCCACCGGCGTGCCCGTTGAACTCGTGCGCGGCGCGGCGCGGCTGTATGCCAACGGCAAGAACGGTGCGATCTACTACGGCCTGGGCGTGACCGAACATGCACAGGGTTCGACCGCGGTGATGGCGATCGCCAATCTCGCAATGGCCACCGGCAACCTCGGTCGCGAAGGCGTCGGCGTGAATCCGCTGCGAGGCCAGAACAATGTGCAGGGCTCGTGCGATATGGGCTCGTTCCCGCATGAACTGCCGGGCTACCGGCACGTATCGGACGCGACCGTGCGTGGCGCCTTCGAGGCCGCCTGGGGTGTCGAGATCCAGCCCGAGCCGGGGCTGCGCATCCCGAACATGTTCGAAGCGGCGCTCTCCGGCAGCTTCAAGGGGCTGTACTGCCAGGGCGAGGATCTGGTGCAGTCCGATCCGGACACGCAGCATGTGGCGGCGGCGTTGTCGGCGATGGAGTGCATCGTCGTGCAGGACATCTTCCTGAACGAGACCGCCAAGTACGCGCACGTGTTCCTGCCGGGCTCAACGTTCCTCGAAAAGGACGGCACCTTCACCAATGCCGAGCGGCGCATTTCGCGCGTACGCAAGGTGATGCAGCCGCTGGCCGGCTACGCCGACTGGGAAGTCACGATGCTGCTGGCCAATGCGCTCGGCTGTGCGATGCACTATGCGCATCCGGCCGAGATCATGGCGGAGATTGCGGCACTTACCCCAACGTTTGCCGGCGTCGATTACGACAAGCTCGACCGCCTGGGCAGCATCCAGTGGCCGTGTAATGACAACGCACCGGAAGGCACGCCGATCATGCACGTCGACGAGTTCGTGCGCGGCAAGGGCAAGTTCATCATCACCAGGTACGTGCCGAGCGACGAGAAGGGCACGCGCAAGCACCCGCTGCTGCTGACCACCGGCCGCGTACTGACGCAGTACAACGTCGGCGCGCAGACGCGGCGCACGGATAACGTGCAGTGGCACCATGAGGACCTGCTCGAGATTCATCCACACGATGCGGCCGAGCGCGGCATCCGCGATGGCGACTGGGTCGGCGTCGAAAGCCGCGCCGGACAGACCGTGCTGCGCGCCACCGTCACCGAACGCGTGGCCCCGGGTGTGGTGTACACGACGTTCCATTTCCCGGAGAGCGGTGCGAACGTGATCACGACCGACAGCTCGGACTGGGCCACCAATTGCCCCGAGTACAAGGTCACTGCGGTGCAGGTCATGCATGTCACTCAGCCGTCGGAATGGCAACGCGGCTACCAGCGCTTCAACACGGCGCAGGAGCAGTTGTATCGCGAGCGCGATCGTGCATTCACCGGCTAAACCCAAAGCGCGCGTCCCGCTCGCCGCAGAACTCGATGACGCGGCCGGCGTGGCCGAACCGTTCCCGGTCGTGCGCTGGCGCGACGGCGCCACCGCGACAGCGCAGGTCGAGGTCGCGCGCGAGGTGCCGATTGCGTTCGAATACAACGGCATCTCGCACGCGGTGATGCTCGCCACGCCGGATGACCTGCACGACTTCGCGCTTGGCTTTTCGCTCAGTGAGGGCATCGCCACGCGCGAGGAGTTCTACGCGGTCGAGGCGCACGCGAGCGCCGCCGGCATCACGCTGGCGATCGACATCGCGGCGGCTGCATTCATGCGGCTGAAGTCGTACCGGCGCACGCTCGCGGGTCGCACCGGCTGCGGCATCTGCGGCACCGAAAGCCTGGACCAGGTGCTGCGGGCCATGCCCGATCTTTCACGCCGCGCGATCACCGTGACCGCGGCCGCGCTGGCACGCACGTATGCGACGCTGAGCGCGCATCAGCCGCTGCAGCACGCGACCGGCGCCGCGCACGCCGCGGTCTGGTGCGCGCCCGATGGCACGATCCTGCTGGCGCGTGAGGACATCGGCCGGCACAACGCGCTCGACAAGCTGATCGGCGCGCTCGCGAATGCGCGCGTCGAAACCACACAGGGCTTTGCCATGGTCACCAGCCGCGCCAGCGTCGAGATGGTGCAGAAGTCCGCCACGGCGGGCATGGCCATGCTGGCGGCCGTGTCGGCACCGACCGCGCTCGGCGTGCAGGTCGCCGTCGACTGCGGCCAGACGCTGATCGGCTTTGCCCGCGGCGCCGGGTTCAACGTCTACAGTCATCCGCAGCGGGTAATCGGTTAACTGGGTGTGGAAAGAAGTCTGCGACGCTCACTTCAGTATGTTGCCTGTTCAAAGCGCTAGCTCTGAAGCACCCTCCGACATCGGGGGTTCAAAAGGGGGCACGCCTCCTGTTCAACAGCCGGTCAGGCAATGGACATCGACAACCTGATCCGCATGGCCAACCGGATCGGCGATTTCTTCGAGGCGATGCCGGACGCCGACGAGGCGCGCGAGGGCGTCGCGCAGCACCTCAAGCGTTTCTGGGAGCCGCGCATGCGCAGCGAACTCGTCGCGCACGTGGATGCGGGCGGCGCTTCGGAATTGAAGCCGATCGTGATCGAAGCGATCCGCCGACACCGCGCGCTGCTGGTGAAGTGATCGCCGCCGGCACGTACACAACAACAAGAGAACGCAGACCATGAAAACCGATATCGACATCGCGCAGGCCGCCACGCTCCGGCCGATCGTGCAGCTTGCACAGGACCGCCTGCATATCCCCGAAGACGCGATCGAGCCATACGGTCGCTTCAAGGCCAAGATCGCGCTCGACTATCTTGCCTCGCTCAACGGCCGGCCCGACGGCAAGCTGATCCTCGTCACTGCGATCAGCCCCACGCCGCCCGGCGAAGGCAAGACGACCACCACGGTCGGGCTGGGCGATGCGCTCAACCGCATCGGCAAGCGCGCCGTGATCGCGCTGCGCGAGCCGTCGCTGGGGCCCGTGTTCGGCATGAAGGGCGGTGCCGCCGGCGGCGGCTTCGCACAGGTGGTGCCGATGGAAGACATCAACCTGCACTTCACCGGCGACTTCAATGCGATCGCGCTCGCCAACAATTTGCTTGCGGCGATGATCGACAACCACATCCACCACAACAACGAACTGCGGTTCGACTTCCGCCGCGTCGTCTGGCGCCGTGTGCTCGACATGAACGACCGTGCGCTGCGCCAGATCACGATCGGCCTTGGCGGGCCGGCCAATGGCTTCCCGCGCGAGGACAGCTTCGACATCGTGGTCGCCTCCGAGGTGATGGCAATCTTCTGTCTCGCCAATTCACTCGCCGACCTGAAGGAGCGGCTCGGCCGCATCGTCGTGGGTTACACGCGTGGCCTGCAGCCGATCCATGCGCGCGACCTGAAAGCCAACGGCGCGATGGCCGCACTGCTGAAGGACGCGCTCAAGCCCAATCTTGTACAGACGCTGGAGAACAACCCGGCCATCATCCATGGCGGGCCGTTCGGCAACATCGCGCACGGCTGCAATTCAGTGATTGCCACGCGCGCGGCGCTCAAGCTCGGTGAGTACGTGGTGACCGAAGCCGGTTTCGGTGCCGACCTGGGCGCGGAGAAGTTCATCGACATCAAGTGCCGCAAGTCCGGGCTGCGGCCGGATGCGGCGGTGATCGTCGCCACCATCCGCGCGCTGAAGTATCACGGCGGCATCGACGTGAAGGCGCTCACCGAGGAAGACCTGCCGGCGCTCGAGCGCGGCATCACGAACCTCGAGCGGCATCTGAACAACGTGCGCAACCATTTCGGCCTGCCGTGCGTGATCGCGGTCAATCATTTCGAGCGTGACACCGACGCCGAGATCAAGCTGCTGCAGCGGAAGATGGCGCATCACGGCGCGCCGGTGATCGTTGCGCGGCACTGGGCCGACGGCGGCGCGGGCGCGGAGGACCTGGCGCGCGAAGTCGTGCGCCTGGCAGAAAGCGGTGCGGCCAACTGCCGTTTCCTGTACGCGGACGAAGAATCGCTGTGGCAGAAGATGAAGGCCGTGGCCACGCAGATCTACGGCGCCTCCGACATCACGGCGGATACCAAGGTGCGCGCGCAGATCCGCAAGCTGCAGGACGAAGGCTACGGACGGCTGCCGGTGTGCGTGGCCAAGACGCAGTACTCGTTTTCCACTGACCCGCAGCTGCGCGGCGCGCCGTCCAACCACGTGGTCAACATCCGCGAAGTACGTCTGGCGGCCGGCGCCGAGTTCATCGTGCTGATCTGCGGCGACATCATGACCATGCCGGGCCTGCCGAAGGACCCCGCCGCCACGCGCATCGACATCGACGACAACGGGCGCATCGTCGGACTTTTCTAAAGCTTCTTCTTCGCGAACGCCTCGATCCGCTGCGCGGTGTCGGCGCTGGCGAAGCAGGCCATCGCCGCCTGGCGCTCGAGTTCCAGTGCGCTGGCCAGTTGCGGATTCAGATCGGCGTTGATGACGCGTTTCAACTGCGACGTCGAAAGCGTCGAGCGTGATGCGACTTGTCGGGCCAGGTCGAGCGCGGTCGGGAGCATCTCGGCGACGGGCACGACGCGGTTGACCAGGCCGAGCCGATGCAGCGCCTGCGCATCCTGGCGCTCGCCAAGCACGATGAGTTCCATCGCGCGCTGGTGGCCCAGGGCCCGCGGCAGCAGATGGGTCACCCCGCCCGTGACGAAATGCCCGAGCGACATCTCCGGGAAGTAGCACACCAGGTTGTCGGCGGCCACCACGAGGTCGCAGTTCAGCAGCCACTCGAATCCGCCGCCCACCGCATAACCGTGCGCAGCACCGATCACCAGCTTCGGGCCGAGCATGATGTCGCGCGTGATGCGCTGGATGTTTTCGCACGTCTTGGCGATCGTTGCGGCACTCGTCGCCTGCTGCTCAAACTCCTTCAGGTCATCGCCGGCACAGAAGGCCCGCCCGGCGCCGGTCAGCACGATCGCCTGCGTGTCGCGATCTCCCTGCGCCTGAGCCAGCGCCGCATGCAGATCGGCCAGCAGTTCGGCGCCGATCGCGTTCAGGCGCTCCGGGCGACACAGCGTCACGACGCTGACCGGGCCTTCGGTGGTGACGTTGGCGTACTTCATCGTTGCTCCTTGTTTTCGCGATCCCATGTGTCGGCGGTGATGCCGTCCTGCTGGAGCCGGAACTTCTCGGCCTTGTCGGTCGGGGTCTTGGGCAATTCGCTCAGGAACCGGATATAGCGCGGCACCATGAAGCGCGCCAGTCGCTCCGCACAGTAGTCGGCCAGCGCGGCGGGCGTCAGTGTGGAGCCCGGCCGCACCACCACGCAGGCCATGACCTCTTCCTCGGTCAACTCGCTCGGCACACCGATCACCGCCGCCTCGAGTACGTCCGCGTGTGTCTCGATGCACAACTCGACTTCGGCAGCCGAGATGTTCTCGCCGCGCCGGCGCACCATGTCCTTCAGTCGCCCGACGAAGTACAAATAACCATCGGCGTCGCGCTTGAGCAGATCACCCGTGTGAAACCACAGATTGCGGAACGCCCGCAGCGTTTCCTGCGGCATTCCGTAGTAGCCGTCCATGATCAGCGACGGTTCACGGGGTCGAATGACAAGTTCACCGGGCGTGCCCACGGGCACTGAAACACCATCTGCGTCGAGCAGGTCGACCTCCCATCGATCGAGCGGTCTGCCGCACGAGCCGAGACGCCCCGGTTCGTCAAGCGGCGTGTAGATCATCGTGCCGGCTTCGGTCAAACCATACAGCTCCACCAGGCGGCAACCGAAGCGCTGCTCGAACTCGGGCACCCATGACGGCAAAGGCACACCCCAACCGAGGCGGGCATGGTGCTCGCGATCGCGCGGTGTCGGCGGCTGCTTCCACAGCATGGTCAAGGTCGCACCCATGAAGTCGAATACGGTTGCCTTGAACGCGCGCATCTCGTCCCAGAAGCGCGAGACGCTGAAACGCTCGCCGATCGCGGCCACACCGCGCAACAACAGCGCCGGCGCGACCGTCATCACCGCGGCGTCGAGGTGGAACAGCGGGTAGGGGCAGTACAGCACGTCGTCTTTGCGCAGGCCAAGGCCCTCGACCACGCCGCTCGCCTGCGCCAGCACGTATCGGTGCGAAATCATCGCGGCCTTCGATCGTCCCGTGGTGCCCGACGTGTACAGCAGCAGGCAAAGATCGCGGAAGTGAACCTCCGGGTGCGGAACTGCGCCCTGCGCCGTTGTTCCGGCGCGCACGTCTTCATAGCGCAGCGTGTCCGCGTCGGCCTGCGCGTCGCCGACGACGATGACCGCGGCCACGGACTTCAGCTTCGATCGCACCTCGGACCACTGGTCTTTCAAGCTCGCGTGCGCGATCAGCAGCCGGCTTTCGACGAGATCGATCGCATCCATAAGCGCTCGCCCGCGAAATGCAGTGTTGACCGGTGCCGTCACGGCGCCGAGCTTTGCCAGCGCGAACCAGACCACGACGAACTCCAGACAGTTCGGCAGCATCAGGCTGACGATGTGCCCTTGCTTCACGCCCTGGCGCTGCAACCCCGCGGCGACGCGGTCGGTTTCCTCGTCGAGCTGCCGGTAGGTCCACTCGCCCGCGCGCATGCGCAGGAACGGCCGATCCGGCACTTCTCGCGCCGCGCGCCGAAGTTCGGCGCCCAGCGACGTGCTCTGCAGGCGCTGGCTCATTTGCATGGGGGCGCCCGGCCCCGCTCACTCGACCGTGGCTCGATCCGCCGCGTACTGCACCGGTTCCACGAAGCGCGGGTCATCATGCAGGGCCCAATACGCCGACTGCAGTTGCGTCGTCACCGGGCCGAACACGCCGGCTCGCCGGTTGCCGATGGGCACGCCGTTCAGTTGGCTGATCGCGATCACGCCGCCGCCGGTGCTGGTCAGGAAGATCTCGTCGGCGCTGCGCAGTTCGTTCACGGGGAGTGCGCGCACCTGCAGGTCATAACCCTTGTCGCGCGCCAGCTCGATCGCCGTGCGCCGGGAAACGCCCTCCAGCACACCACCTTCCGGCGTCACGATTTGTGCTCGCCCCTGCCGGTTGAACACGGCAAACACATTGAAGCCCGGCCCCTCGGTGACGTTGCCGTTTGCGTCCTGCAGCACAACGGTCTCACCGCCCTGCTCATACGCCTGGAACAGGCCCATCACGAAGTCGAGCCAGTGATAGTTCTTGACCCGGGGATCGATGCTGGCGGGCGGTATGCGCTGCAGGTCGGCGACGATCAGGTCGATGCCGCGCCGCTGCTTGTCCGGGTCCGCGATCCAGATGAACGGGATCGCGAATGCCATGAAGCGATTGGTGCAGGTGCGCGGATCGCGCGAACCCGGCGCCGGGTGGCCGCGCGTGCACAGCACCTCGACATAGGCGTCGCGCAGACCGGCGCGCGCCACGCACGCATGCATGATCGTGCGCATCTCAGCGCGCGCAACCCCGGGCTTGAGCCGCAACGCGGCCAGGCTCGCTTCAAAGCGATCGAGGTGATCGTCGAGCCGAAAGAACTTGCCGTGCCAGACATGCGCGACGTCGTACGTGGCGTCGGAATGCAGGAATCCCCAGTCGAAGATGGAGATCTTCGCGTCTTCGGGCGCGACGAAGTCGCCGTCGATATATGCGCAACCTTGCATGCTGCCTCCGCTTGCGTGAGGGTGGCTGAGTGTAGTCAGCCGGCCCGCTTATGACTTCAACTCCAGCCAGATCTCGTTTCTGCGCATGAACCACGGCGTCCACGGCGGGTTGTAGCGCGCCCATGTGGGCTCACCGGTCCACGCCAGTCCCGCGCCCTCCAGCACCGACTTGAGTTTGGCCAGATACGTCTCAAAGCGCGACTGCGACCAGAAGCCGGAATACATGATCACCGCCACCGAGCGGGCCGGCACCGCGCGCAGCTTGACGCGCGCATCCAGCGGCTCGGGCAGCGTGTCAAGCGTCCATTGGGCGGGCATCGTGAACTGCACGACATAGCCGCTTGCCGCCGCGGTCTGCGTCACCGGTGCGGTCATCGCGATCTTCACCGGCGTCTGCGCCACCGGCGCGGTCATCTCGATGCGACGCTCGCCCTTGTTCTTTCCGAAGATGTAGCCGGCCAGCAAACGGAAACCTTCGTTGCCCGCGTCTTCCGCATCGGCTTGCACCACGACCTCGGCCACCACATACGGCGCATAGCGCCGGATCTCGACCTCGTCGAAGCGCTTTTCGACCGTGAAGGTGGGTTCTTCGATTGCCATCGCCGGCTCCGGGAAGACAGACACAGCGATCGCCACTGCGACGAACGCCGAGAAGGACAATATTCTTGAATTCATCATGCGCAGTGCTCCAGCGTCAATCGCGCGCGCGGCCTGCGCCGGAACGACGGTGCACGCGGCTGCGGGATCAGTTTGCGGTTGGGCCGTCAGCGCCCGCCGGAGACATCGATCAACGCGCCGTGCACGTACGAGGCCGCATCCGACGCGAGCCACAGCGCGGCCTCGGCGACCTCGCTCGCCGCGCCCGAGCGGCCGAGCGGCACGGCGGTCTTGGCCAGTTTTTCCATCTGCGCCAGCCCGCCATGCAGGTTGTGGATGTCGGTCGCGATCAGCCCCGGCCGGATCGCGTTGACGCGGATGCCCTCGAGGCCCACTTCCTTCGCCAGCCCGAACGTGAAGCTGTCCATCGCGCCCTTGGAGGCCGCGTACGCCGCGCCGCCGGCGAGCCCGCCGGTGCGCGATGCGACCGACGACATGTTCACGATCGCGCCGCCCTTGCCACCGTGCCGCGTCGACATGCGGCGCACTGCCTCGCGCGAGCAGTAGAACGCGCTCAGCACATTCGACTGCATCATGTCCGCGACGTTGGTCTCGTCACTTTCGTCGACGCGAAACGCCGCCAGGACGCCCGCGTTGTTCACCAGCACATCGAGTGTGCCGAACGCAGAGTCGAGTTCGCCGAACATGCGGACCACCTGATCGAGCTGTCCGACGTCGGCCTTGAGCAGGATCGCGTCGCCGCCGGCGCGGTGAATCTCGTCGATCACTGCGCGCGCAGCTTGCTCGCTGCGGTAGTAGTTGACGCCGACCTTGTAGCCCGAAATGGCCGCGAGCTTTGCGATCTCGGCGCCGATGCCGCGGCTGGCACCTGTCACCAGCATGACTTTGACCATGGGATCACTCGGGCTCGATGCCCGCCTCCTTGGTGAGCTTGGTCCACTTGGCGATTTCCGCCACGATGAAGCGCTGCAGTTCGGCCGGCGTCATCGGCATCGGCGTGATTCCCACGCCCGCCAGTTTTTCCTTCACTTCCGCGGTGGCAAGCGCCTTGGTCGTCGCGGCGTGCAGCTTGTCGACGATGTCCTTCGGTGTTCCGGCGGGCGCGGCGATCACAAACCACGCGGTGATGTTGTAGGCCGGCAGCACCTCCGCCAGCGTCGGCCAGTCGGGCGCCAGCGGGCTGCGCGTCGGTGCGGTGACCGCAACCGCGCGCAGCTTGCCGCCCTTGGCCTGCGCCAGCGCGTTGCCGAGATCGACGAAGGTGAAATCGACCTGGCCGCCCATCACATCGTTGACCGCGAGCGGAATGCCCTTGTACGGCACCGACAGCACATCGAGCCCGGCCAGCTTGTTCAGCATCGAAATGCTGATCTGTGAACTCGTCGAGCCATAGCCGGCCGAGACCTTGCCCGGCCGCTGCTTCACGAGGGCGATGAATTCCTTCAGGTCCTTCGCCGGGAACTCGGGCTTGACCATCAGCACGAGCGAGGTTTCGCCGATGCCCGCCACCGGCGCGAAGTCCTTGGCCGGGTCGTACGGCATCTTCTTCATCAGCGGCACGTTCGATGCGATCGCCGTGTTGGATGTGAAGAGCAGCGTCTGTCCATCCGGCGCCGCACGCACGACCTCGTTGCCGGCGATCGTGCCCTGCGCGCCGGCCTTGTTCTCGATCACGAACGACTTGCCCAGCGCGTTCTGCAGTTGTTGCGCCATCACGCGCGCGGCGTGATCGGTTGCACTGCCCGGCGGAAACGGCACCAGCATCCTCACCGGACCCTTGGGGTAGTCCTGCGCCTGGCCGAACGCTGGCGGCACTGCGAGTGCGGCAATCGCAGCCACGCCGATCGCACCGAACAGTCTGATGATTTTCATCTGGTCTCCTTCTTTGCGCGGCGCAGGGCCGTGCCGGCCGGCACCTTAACAGTCATCGTCAGCAGGTGAAACGACAGCGCCTTGCCGTGCAGGTCGAGGTTGAGCGAATCATTGACGCCGCCGTCGAGCACGTCATCGAGCACGAAATTCATCGCCGCGAGCTTTGGCAACAGGTAGCGCACGACGTGGGTCGGCCGCCGATACGCAAAATGCGCGGCCACGCGCGCCACTGTCACCTGTTCGACCAGCAGATCGTAGTGGCGCGCGTCGTAGGCAAAGAGGCCGATGTTGGTGCAGTTACCCTTGTCGCCCGTGCGCGCGTGCGCGATCTCGCGCAGCGGGACTTCGATCTGGTTCATGTCTGCTCGATGAACGAGAAACTTGCCGGCACGCGTTCGCGTGGCACCAGGCACGATTGAAGTGACAGCCGCTGGCGCTTCGAGACCTTGGCCCCGCCGCCGCCGGCCGGACCGCCCGTCCACAGCGCCGGCACCTCGCGCAGCAGGCGGTCGATGCGGCTCACGTCATCGTGTTTGGCCGCGACGCGCAGCCGCACGTCGGTGGCAGCACCAGCCGCGGTCGCGGCCAGCAGTCGATTGCCGTCGTCGCCCAGCACGCTGCACACGCCGATCAGGTCGAACCGCAGTTCCAGCTCGCGGCCAAGCCGCTTGCGCAGCACGTCCATCGCCAGCCGCGCGCGCGCCTCGGCGCCGGGGCCCGCGTACGAAATCTCCGCCTCGCCGATCCAGCCGCCGTCGGAGAACACGTTGGTCTTCAGCGTCGGAGTGCGCGGATGCCCGCGCACACCGGACAGTCGCACCGTGTTCGGGCCCAACTCCTCCACCTGCGCATCGGTGATGTCGGCTACCACGTCCGGCGTGAGGTACGCGGCCGGGTCATGGATCTCGTACAGCAGTTGTTCCTTGACCGTGCGCGCATCGACCAGGCCGCCGGTCGCCGATGCCTTGGTCACGATGCAACTGCCGTCGGCCGCGATCTCCGCAATCGGGAAGCCCACATCCTCGAGGCCCGGCACGTCCTTGTAGCCGGGGTCGGCAAAGTAACCGCCGCTCACCTGCGCGCCGCATTCGAGCAGGTGGCCGGCCATGGTCGCGCCGGCGAGTTGATCCCAATCGGTCTCGCGCCAGCCAAAGTGCGCAATCGCCGGCGCCAGCGTCAGCGACGGATCGGCCACGCGGCCCGTCACCACGACCTGTGCGCCCGCCTTGATCGCCGCGGCGATCGAAAACGCGCCCTGATAGACGTTTGCGCACACGAAGCGGCGATCGTCGAATTGGCCTGGCAGGCATTCGCGGATCAATCGGCGCCCTTCGGCGCTCGACAGGTCATCGCCCTCGACCACCGCGATTCGCGGCGAAGCCAGACCCAGCTCGCGCGCGAGCCGCAGAATCATCTGCGCCGCCGCGCGCGGATTGGCCGCGCCGAAGTTGCCGACGATGGTGATGCCATTCGCGAGGCAATCGGCCAGGATCGGCCGCAGTTCCATGTCGAGCAGTACTTCATAGCCGAGATCCGGGTTCGCCTTGCGCGCCAGTTGCGCCAGCGCCAGCGTGCGTTCCGCCAGCATCTCGAAGATGATCGCCGACGGCCCGCCGCGCTCGATCAACGTGCGCACCACGGCCGGCGGCGCATCGACGCGGTCGCCGGAGAAGCCCGCGCCGCAGCCGACGGCCAAGGATTCGGTGTTCTTGCCTATCTGCATCGGTAAAGCTTGAGACAAGCGGGCAGGTTAGTAAACCGAATTCTCGCCGCAAAGGTTTCGCGCTGCGATCCATCGCCTTGAACCTCTTGATCCGTGCTCCCCCGGCGCCGGTCAAAGGGGCCACTAAATTGGAACTCGACGCGCCGGAATTTCAAGATCACGTCGTCGCCTTGCTCATGCAACGCGGGATTTGCTTCCGCGACAGCGGGCTGGTGCACACGGTGATGTGAAATCGCAGCGCGGCGGCGCGTACACCTGAAGTCCGGCGTCTTGTGGATACCGCCCGACTTGCGCGCTTGACGCTTGCAGCCCTTGCCGATAGCATTCCTTACCAAGCGTAAGGAATAAAGATGACGACCGCAACCCTCACCAGCAAGGGCCAGATCACGATGCCGCAAGCGGTGCGGCAGACACTCGGCCTGCAGACTGGCGACAAGGTGGACTTCGTGCCCGACGATGCGGGTGGCTTCAAGGTCGTCGCGCTGCGCAAAGACGTCAAGGCCCTGCGCGGGCGTTTTGCCGGCCGGGTCAGGCGGCCCATCAGTGTCGAAGACATGGCAGCGGCGGTGCAGGCCGAAGCGGCCGAGCGCGCGCGTCGCACGGGCCGCGTGCGGGCCGGCAGGGCAAAGCGCAGCAAGTGATCGGGCTCGACACCAACGTCGTGGTGCGATACCTCGCGCAGGACGAGCCTGCACAATCGGCCCGCGCCACGCGACTGATCGAACGCGAGCTGAGCGAGCGCGAGCCCGGTTACATCAGTCTCATCGTCCTGGTGGAGACTTGCTGGGTTCTCAAGCGGCTTTATGGAGCCACCGCCGGTGAATTGCTTGAAACCGTGCGCGACCTGCTCGATGCGCGGCAACTAGCCGTCGAAAGTCGCGCCCTTGTGGCGCGGGCGCTGGCGCGCGTGGGGAACTCCGGCGGTGACATTGCAGACGCGCTGATCACCGAATGCGCAGCGAAGGCCGGCTGCAAGCGCACCGTAACGTTCGACAAGACGGCTGCTGGGCTGGGTATGGAGTTGCTGCGCTGAATCTGACCCTTTCAGGACTCTCGCGCAATGCGTAAAGCGCCAGGCTGCTTGGAGAAATTCGCAACCCGGCAGCCTTGAGTCGAGAAGATCTCTTTCTCCCTTCGAGTTCGCCAGATCCTTCGCCTGCGTCTCGTGACTATTCCTTCACCTCCAACCAGATCTCAATAGGCTGCATGAACCACGGTGTCCACTGTGGCGAAGCCAGTGTCCGAGCTGGACCACGTTGCCGTGGTACCGGCGATGACATCGCCAAATTGATTCCTCGCCACCGCCGTCATCTGCAGCGTGTCGCCCTCCTTCGGGGACAGGGTCGGGTTGGTGAGCGTGACCGTCGTCGTCGTGCGAGTCGGCTCGCCTCCACCGCCGCCGCCGCAGGCGGCCACGACGGCCAGCAAGGTGGCCGCAATAAACAGTTTGACGAGGCGCGAATGCTCACTCCCGAATCCCGTTGCAGCCTTTACCGCGAGCGACCGATGAAACATTGGACGCTTGCTGCGCGCGCCGTTGTTAACCCACCCCACTCGGGCGCTCCGTGTCGGTCCTGCCTGCGACAAACGCCAATCCGTGATGCGGCGACGTTCACGAAACCATTCTTGACCTGGGTCAGTTCGTGCGATTGAACCGGGTCGCCGCGCCGCTTATCGTCGCGCCGTGCCCCATCGAAGTAACCACCAATCGGGGCAGAGGAGACTCGTATGCGTAGCTACATTGCGGCCGCGGCGTGCGCGCTGCTTGCTGTTACTTCCATTCATGCGCAGCCCAGTGCCCGGGTCGACGTGCAGACCCAGCCGGGCCTGCAGGCGCCCGCGCAGCTCATCACCGATGCCAACGGCATCACCCACGTCGCCGCGGTCAACGAAGACGACGTGTATTTCCTGCAGGGCTGGGTACACGCGCGTGACCGCTTCTTCCAGATGGACTACAACCGCCGGGTGGCGAGCGGCACGCTGGCCGAACTTGTCGGCGCGGCCGCGCTGCCGAGCGACGTTCAGTTGCGAACGAACGGTATGAAGCGCGCGGCGGTGCGTTCGCTCGCAGCGGTGAGTCCGGCCGCGCGCGCGTCGATCGCCGCATATACGCGCGGCGTCAATGCGTGGCTCGCGGCCAACCCGCTGCCGCCTGAGTACGGCGCACTCGAACTGACGCGCGCCGACCCATGGACCGAAGTCGACAGCGTGGTGGTCGCGAAACTCATCGCCTTCAGTCTGTCGTTCGACCTCGACATCGATCCGACGATCGCGTTCCAGTCGTACCTGCAGGCCGGCCAGGCCCTCGGCTTCAACGGCCAGGCACTGTTCTTCGAGGATCTGTTCCGCTCCGCACCGTTTGATCCGGCGGCCACCGTGCCTGACGCTTCGGTGCCGCTTTCGATTGCGGCGGTCAAGCCCACGGGTCAGGCCGCGCACCAAGTCGACGCGAAGTCACTCGATCTCGCGCGCGAGTGGGGCGACAAGCTGCGCGATATTCCGCTGTTCCAGCGCATTCGCGATCGCGACAGGCGCGAAGG